>VFQS010000963.1_pt1 | contig 28318 bp, 24 predicted proteins | sample 3512361 | NCBI WGS metagenome assembly VFQS01 (sample SAMN10412375, study PRJNA504923) | tailings metagenome | isolation source: Relicate 1 Philex TSF3 active mining | place: Philippines
GAATTGTATAATAACTTTATGCGCTCCAAACAGACACTGGAACTCTCTTCCAGATTTGATTTGTATAAATATAAATAAAGTTATTGTCGGCTTCAATTTGTCCCGGCAATCCAAATGAGGTAGGAGTTGCAGGAACATAAGCGGTATTTGGAGCACTACCCGTTACTACAGTCAATATTGCAAATGATCCAGTGTCACTATATACACTGTCTCTAAAATATCCTCTACTTGCAGTAATTGCACTTGCACTTATAGTTCCTTTGTATTCCAATCCATTTCCAGTTTCACTCAAACTAGAACTAATCATATTACCTACTCCAGTTTGTACTTTCAAGAAAGTTCCAATCGTCAATAGATTTTCACTTCCGAAACTGCTTGTTGGACCTTGTAATATAATTGCACTACTTGTTACTAAAGGACTAGATCCAGTTTGATTACTTGTTAATAACCAGTAATTATTCAAACCATCCCACAAGAATGAACTTGTTACATTGTTATTTAAACTTGCACTGTCAACCAAATCCAAACCAGCATAACGTTGTGGTGTACCACCAGCACCAAATGAATTTAATTGAATTCTATTATCACCAATAATAACTGTACTACTACTGATATTTACAATAGAACTTGTACCATATATTGTTAAATCACCATATAATTCTGTACTTCCACTGACTATTAAATTTTTTCTTATAAATGCACCACCTTGAACAGTCAATGCTCCAGATCCACCTGCTGCCGCTGAAGCAACCGCAGTACTTGTTACATTAACTCCCGGAGTCGTCGTATTAAATGTAAGATATGCATTTCCATCAGACCCACTGATAGCATTTCCATGAACTTGAATTCCAGTGGAAAATACACTAAGTCCACTTCCTCCATTTGATCCTTTTATTAATCCGGCTGGTCCTACTTGAATATCTCCATTAAAACGAGTTAAGCCTCCATCTGATCCGATATAAACTTGGCTTGAACTTGCATACAAATATGCAACATCAACTGAATTAATTACTGAGGTATTTATTCCCCCACTTGCAGTTACTTCACTTGATATAAATTTACCGCTACTACTTAATGTATTTGTAGAAGGAACCCAAGTTAAGGTTGCATTATCAATATACAATGGTCGATATCCAGTACCTGCTACGAATGGTACAAAATATGTTCCTGAATCTGTTGGAAGATTTGCTATAGAAGCACTATCTGCATTATTAATACTACCTACTACACTTCCACTAAAACTTCCAGTAAATGAACGTGCAATTATGCCTCCACTTGCACTAATTGCTATTGATTGCCCACCTGAATTTGAGTTAACGTCAATAACAAGACCATATGCACTACCTGTCGCCACTGTTGAATTAATATAAGCAGCATAATTAGATTGAGTAGTTGCTGTTGCTGCTACATACAAACTTGCTGATATAGGCAAAACAGATCCGCTTGCCATATTATCAGCTATTCTCACTGCCGTACTTAACGATAATGTACTAGAACTTAGTGTTGTAGAATTTAATGTGGAAACAGTATAATTGTTTGTTGGAACTAAGAAACTAGATGTAAGTGCTGCGGTCGCATTATTCGCCCAAGAAGCTGTATTAACGTTAGTAGCCCAACTTGAACTCAATGCATTCGTAGACCAAGATGCACTGTTGACATTATTTGCCCATGATGCTGTATTTACATTAGTAGCCCAACTTGCTGAATTTGCATTAACAGCATTTGTAGCCCAACTTGCACTGTTTACATTATTTGCCCAAGAAGCAGTGTTTACATTCGTTGCCCAGCTTGCACTTAGTGCGTTGTTAGACCAAGATGCACTGTTTACATTGTTTGCCCAACTACTTGTTCCAAGTAAACTTCCAGTAAACGAACGTGCAATTACATCACCACTTGCGCTTATAGCTATTGATTGCCCACTTGAACTTGCATTAACATTAATAACAAGACCATATGCACTACCTGTTAATACTGTAGACTCTATTGTAACTGCAACATTAGATTGTGTCGTTGCTGTTGATGCTACATATAAACTTGATGAAGACGATCCAATTAAACTTCCAGATGCAACATTCTCAATAATTCTAACAGTATTATTTGCAAATATATTACTAGAACTTAATGTTGTAGCATTTAATGTGGAAACAGTATAATTATTGGTTGGAACTAAGAAACTTGCTGTTTGTGAAGAAATAGCATTAGTAGCATTGTTTGCCCAAGATGCCGTATTTACATTTGTAGCCCAACTTGCTGTGCGCGCATTGACGGCCCAAGATGCAGTGTTTACGTTAGTAGCCCAACTTGAACTTAGTGCGTTGTTTGCCCAACTTGAGCTAAGTACATTACTTGCCCAACTTGCTGTTCCTGTTAAATTTCCAAAAATACCTCCTGCACCAACCCAAATACCGGATGCACTTACAGTTCCACTGGCACTAATATTACTTGCAGTGATATTAGAAGTACCAATTAAAGTTCCAGCTTGATCGGTAACAAGAAAGAGATTACTACCGGTAATTTGACGTTCTATAAATGGAAATTGACCATTTGACAATGCACTTCCGCTCGTTTGTGCAATAACGATCATTGATGCAGTTAAATTAGGATATGGCATACGTTAAAGAGTATATATTTCTATAATAAATAGAAAAAAATTAATAAAAAATAATAAATTTATTCAAAATCAGATATAGATTGTCTTCTCCAACGACCTCCTACGTATATATAATGATAATCACCATCATACGCCATCCAACCTTCTTCACCCGGACTAGTTGGACTTGCTGGCGGATCATGCCAAATACTACAACAAGCACTTCCACTTGATGGTACAAGAGTTTGTTGAATTAAAGCAGCATAACTTGTACGTATTTTTGTTAAAACTTTGCCTCCTTCAGTTGTTGATTTTTCAGTAACAATAGAAGGTTTAGGAAATCTCCATGTTGTATTATCATCCACAACTGGATTTATATTATAATAAGGATTTGATTTATCATAATACGAATTGACTTTAACATCTTTATTTACAGCTTGCATTTGTGCTGAATTTACTACTTCACCTGTAATACTTATTTTTCTAGGAGTCAACATTTTTTGTACTGTAGACTTTCTATCTTCAAAGCTTTCAGGTAAAAGATATGCAAAAACACTTAAACTAAAAGTGGTTCTTACCATTCTATCTTTATCAGTAGAAACTTCAACTGTATGACTATAATCATTTATACTAACTCTGAATTTAAATCTTTGTTGATCTCCCCAATAATCTTCGCTTGCAAAATTTATTTTTTCTAAAATTTTGTTCATTTGCTCTACATACTCTGTCCATACCATGAATTCGTATTCAACTTTAACATGATCTGGTAATGTGATAGCAAATATTTGATTGACAGGAGCAACTGTATCATTTAATAAACTAAATTTATCATATTTATTTTTTTCTGAAAATTTAGCCATGACTGGATATGTCAAATAACGATTGAACGTTTGTAAATTTTCATTTTTACTAAATGAATTTCTTTTAAACATTATTGCTGGTAATTGAATCTTACCAGTTTGATCTCTAAAAAATCCATCGGTTTGTGCAGCTTTCCAACGTTCAGGATTTCCATATATAATAGGAACTTTTACATTTTGACCAGAGTCAACAACACTTGGATTAATTATAGTTTGTAAATATTCCATTATTGTCGTATCGATATCAATCAACGTGACAGTGAAATCTTTTTTCTTATCTCGATCTCTACGAACATCCAATGCCGTATTTTGTGTATTTTTAAAATACGGATTTTCCTTGTTTTTATTTTCGTTAGAAGGAACTGGATTATTTTTATCTCCTTGCCACATATATTTTTATCTTTCTACAAGATTAATTTTACTGAGACGGCTATAATGAGTATTACAAATAATGCTATGACTTTTATCAGCTTGACCACCTAATAATTGTTCTTGTATTACATTATTAATTTCGTGATATCTATTATTAAATAAAATTAAATCTCCAACTTGTGGATAATAATTTGCATCTTTACAAGTATTTTCTCTAAATCTAAATACAACACTTTGATCTCTATCTGGTCCAAATCCTTCATCATCAGTGGATGGATCGTTTCGTTCAATTAAACAACTTAATTCAACGCCATCATAAAAAGTTTTACCTTCTTCAGGAGAACTTTCTCCGTATATATTTGTTTGTGTTGTATCAGCAGCAATTTTAAAACAAACAGCTAATGTTTGAATAATATTTCTAGTCAATTCAGCATTGATTGAATTGATAAAAATTAAATCGCGTTCACTATAATATCTTCCAAATAAACTCATAAATTATCCAATATATAAAAGTAAGGGGGTTTTTCTGAGTGTTTCTTGTATTTTTTCTGCTTCAGTTGCTTTAGCATCTAATTGAGCAGCACGACCACTTGCTTCTAAGTTTTCTCTCAATTGTGTCATGAGAACTTCTTTTTCCGCAGTTGCTTCACTTCTTAGTTCAGCACCATCAAGAGTTACTTCTCCACCCGGAATAGGTACTGTATTATATTTCTGTAAAATACGACCTAAAGTTTCTTTACATAAAGCTAAGAAATACTTTTTAATCCATTGTTTTCCAACAGCGTTTATACTCTTATAAACTACATTTTGATATGGTGCATTACTATAATCACTTACAACATCATAATTGCTACCGCTACTAAATAAAGATCCAGTTCCAAATTTATCTTTTTCGACTACATATTCAATATAAACAGTATGATCGTAAGTAGGTATTGGAAATATCTTTAATTTATTATTTACAATTTCAAAACTATATCCACTTTTACGAACAGTATCATTAAATTCAATAGCTTGTCCGCGAAGTAAATCTTCAAAGATAGGAGTCATCAAAAATTGAGTAGCAGGACTGTATCCGGCGAATCCCATTTCATTTAATACATTACTATATGACATACCAGTCATACTAAATGGATCGTAAATACGTGCAAATGCAGGAGGAGGACCGTGAAATACTCTTCTAACTTCAATTCTGTTATTTGATTCAGATATATTACCTATCAATGCTTGTAAATCATATGTTTGTACACTTTGTGTCAAATGTATTCCGGTTTTCTTAATATCAACATTTCCACCTACACCAACTTCACTGCCATATTGTTTTGATAATTCCACTATATATGGAACACCACTTCCTTTTACATTCATACCAGTAATATTAGGAGCATTTACCACTGGCATACCTTGTAAATTTAACATATTATTTCTAATATTAAACTGATTTACTTGTGCTCCATATTCAGTAACAGCTTCTTCAAAACATGCATAAAAATTAACGTCAATCATTTCTATATCAACAATCGGATATCCTAATCTTTTTGCTGCCCAACTTGCTGCTGCTTGACAATCAAATTCAAAATATCCTATGCTTCCTGTGGCAGCACCTTCGTTCAAATAAAATCCATACGGAACATTAGATGCACTTACTGCTGATCCACTTCCGGGAAAACGTACTCTATCTTGGTCTATATTTGCATTTGACATATATTATAAATAGTTATTTATTTACTAATTTAGTTATTTTTACAATTAATTTCCCAGTTCCTTTTATAACACGGTGATATGTTTCTTTCGGTATGAATAATTTTTGTTTTAATAAAATAGGTAATTCATTATCCATTTGAAATAACCAATCTTTATTTTGAACTACTTCAACTATTCGATCTTCACGGTCACGATGCCATTCAAGTTCATTACTATCAACATTTTCAGAAAATTCTCGTAAATATTGATTGGCACCCAAATCAATTTGTTTAAATGGTAAATTATTCATTTAAATATACCTTTTAACCATTCAAGTATTTTTTGCATCCAAGATTTTTTAATCGGTAAAGTAGATATAAATTGATTATCTATTAATTTAATTTTAGTTTCATCTACACTATTTCCCCAAAAACAAAGTAATTTTGTACTTTCTTCATGAGAATTAAATTTTTTTCTATAGCCTAACTGTACTTTATTTTTTGTAATTATTATATTTTCAAAACCGGGATACTTCGTATGATCCACATTTGGTGCATTTACATATCCTATGAAATTAGAAACAATAGGTGGTTGAGACCAATGCCAATAACAATCTCCCAGTGAAAGTTCTATATTATTATTAGAAACCTTTAAATTTTTATTAAAACTGATTTGCTCATTGTTGTCCCAATGTTGACAGCTTAATTGCAAAAATTGCCAAACATTTTTTGCAACATTATTTTCAATTATAAAATCTATATTTGTCCAACTATCCATGTAAATACAAGCACCGTTAAAATTAATAAAAGTATTATCTATAATTTTTGCATTTTTTGTATTTCCTATAGAAATTCCATGCAATGGACTTTGTTGATTTACAACATCAAAGTTCATATTTTCAAATATATTACCTTTTACTAAGGTATCAACTCCACCAACAGCAACAACTGTATTTTCCGGAACATGTTTTGTTGTACTATTCGATTTTCTTCCCGGCAAAGTAAAATAATTATCTATTATTTGCGTTCCTCTACCATTATTGTTTATTGGTCCAATTATAATTTGAAAACATTCGTGTAAATCTCTAGAACCCACACCAAAATTTATAAATTTACAACCTTTTACAATATTGTTTTCTCCTCTTATTCTAATACCCATCAAAGTTGCTGTACTTTTATTATTTTCATAATTTCCATCAAACGTTATACCTTCAATTAAATTATCATCACAACTTTCATTCCAATTAGTTGTAACCATTACCACTACGTCCTTTGGTTCATCAAACAAATATGCTACATTACAATTATCAATCCATCGTAATATTGTTTTATCTCTACCGGCTCCAATTATTTTAATTTTATGCTTTCTACTCCATCCCCATACAATACTACTATCACTCCATACATGACCAAGATGCCAGTTTTTATCGTTTCTTCCTATAATATGTTCACCTTCACTGATATAACATTCACCTGTAACATCAATACACTTATTAATGTATGGCGCAATATTTTCTCCCATTTTGTAACCATAAAACTCTGGAGTATTTTCATTCATACTTTTATTTTATCTATAACAGTAATAATATTAGGATTATATATAATAAGATGTGTTACATTATCGGTTAATGGTGTTAATTGACCATCATAATATTTTGAAAGTGTTTGCAAGTAAATCTTCGAATCTGACTTATAAAAATCGTTTGCAATAGTTTGATATGCATCACATGCATATTTATTTTGCAGATAAACATTCACCGCAGTTATAAATGCTTTTTTTGGATTTTCATCAAAATTTTCTAATACGTAATCTTTTTCTGGACTACTATTAATTAAATCCACTATAATTTTTTTACTAACGAGTGTATTTGATGTTGAACTTTTTATAATTAATTTTTTGTAATTAATTTTACATTTTAAAACTATTCCATTAGATAACGCATATCTATTTGCATTTTCAAAATTATTAGTAAAATAAAATCCCGGTCCTTCTTGATCAATTGCATCTTTTCCTCCAACATAATCATAAGAAAATATCTCACTGTCAACTGTGCGACCATGATACCAAGTATATCTGTCATTTAAAATGATACTTGGCCATTCATTTTCTAATAATATGTGTTTTAATAAAATCATATTAAATGTCTTGTATTATTGATTTATCTAATATACATATAGATTTATCAGTTAAATTGCCTTCAACTTCATTTTTATACTCAATCGCACCATAACCTTGTTCAACTAACGCATGACGAATGAAAGATAACTTTTCACTATTTTTATATACATCAGAACTCAAACGAATAGTCTCGAATGCGTCCATAGGATAAAAATTAGAGTTTCCATAATTTCTATCTGCTCTATCTATCAATCTATGTAATTCTTCTATACGATCTACATCTAAATCATCCCATAGTTCTGCTATATCATGCGCATCTTTAGAATTTAATAAACCATCATGAACTAATTCGATCAACAAAATATCAGCATGTTCCCATGCCATATCATGGTTTACTTCTTCTTTATACAAATATCCAACAGAATCAAATACTTTATACTTTGATATTGGCAAATTAGATCCTTTTTTGTGTTTACCAGATGCTACCCATTGTGCTTGATTTAATGTTCCAACATGAAATCCCAATGATTGTATATCAAAAACAATATCATCTACTTTAATTTTACGTGGACCAGCATGATAAGCATACACAAAATTCGTTTGAGCAATCTCAAATAAAATATCTTTTAATTTAATCATATAATTTACCAGTATTTTCCCTTGCTTTTTGTTCCCAAACTACGAATTCGATGACTACGGCAACTCCAATATCCTGCTGTTGTACGATCTTTCTTTTGGCTACATTTATGACGAGCAGCAAAACTCTTGCGACGAGCTTTACTACTTGCACGAACACGCATTTTTGGATCACCGAATGTTACCTTTTTAATTTTTCCAGACTTGCTTTTTACATATACTGCAAATTTTTTAGGTCCACCCGGTGTTCTAAATGGACGATTTAATTTAACATTACGACCACGATGCTTTACTTCGTTAATTAATTGTTCATCGTCTTCTACTTCAATAGGAGCATCCAAATATACAATTCTACCATCATATTCAGCAGTTTCTCCCAAATCGCTTTCTACAATATCAGTATCATATCCATTTAATTCAATTGCATCTTCATTATATAATTTTCTAATTTCGTTTACTAAATCAAAATATGATGTGCTATATTGACGAAATACACATTCTTCTAATGTCAATTTTTTAGTTAGATGATATTTTAAATTTGAACTAACAGACACCTCTTTAATTAATTTCATAGGTTCTGCTGGATATACAATATTTTCAACAATGTCAGTTAATTTCATATGATAATAAATAGAAAAATAAAAATAAAAAACCCACGGTATTTCTACCGTGGGTCTGTTTAATTTACATTAAGATTATACTTGGTCAAGATCACCAACGTATACCTTACCGTAGAACTCTGGACGAATTACCTTCTTAGCATAGCGAGTCAATACACCACGACGTGGAGTGAAGTTGACTGGATCGTATACTAATGGAGTTTGTACGAGTGGGATATATGGAGCGTAAACTGCACCGGTTTCGAGGAAGTTATTTCCACGGAAACCAACCAAGATTACGTTTTCAACCATATATGGGTTCTTGTAAACTTGGAAGCGACTTGCGAAGCTACCAACACGAGAAACACCCATTGCAAACTTAGCACTGTCACCATCGGTGTTAACAACATATCCCGGAATAGATTCCAAGATAGTTGCTACGTCTGGAGAACAGACCAAGAAGTTTGCTCCACCACGAAGAGTCAATTGGTGAATCTTGTTAGATACCTTTTGAATCTTGTTACCAAGAGTTTGGAACCATGTGCTCTTGACATATGCTGTCTTGTTAGCAACATCAGTACCAACATTGATTGAACTAACGTTTCCGTTACCATCCAATGAAGTTGTCAATTCACGACCAACAACTGCGCTCCAAGCTTGAGTTGTTACTCCCGGAGCAGCACCAATTAACATGTCAAGGATTTCAAGATCGATTTCCATTGAAACGTATTCACTCAAAAGAGCAGTCAATTCTGCTTCTGCGTCGATGCTGTGATAAGCATTCAAGTCTTGTGCCAATTCTGGTGTCCAGACTGCCTTCAACTTACGAGTCTTAGCAACGATTGGTTCGCTCTTGAGTTCCAAGTTAACTTCTGGAATTCCGATTGAATCCAAGCTATCAGTGGTAGTCTTGTCTTCGAAGTCACCACGAGTTTGATCAGTTGGTTGCTTGCTGTAAGTTACAGTGTTTCCACCGAAACTTCCGCCCTTAGTAGCAATTAAGCCAGCAGAAGCACTGAAGAACAATACAATGCTGTATTGTGGACTTGAGATACTTCCAGTGTTATATGCTTCGTTGAATTCATTCAAGTTAGTATAAGCACTTGCGCTTGCGATAGTGAATGAACGAACTGCATTCAAGTCTGAGTTGAAAATTGCAGAAGCATTTGGGTTACCAGCACCAGAAGTATTGTCACCCAATACAACAGTTGCTTTATAAATTCTTCCAGCAGCAGCACTTGCACTGTAGTCAACGTTAAAATTAACATCACTATAAGAAGCGGTATTAATAATTAATGTTGTACTTGAAGTAGTGAATGTTAATGCACTTGAAGTAGCATTGTTGATAGTATATCCATAACGTCCTACTCCGTAAAGACCTCCACTTGCAGCGTCGGTAGAACCAAGTTTCTTATCAGTACCACCGAACAATGATGTTCCGGAAGTAAATGGAGCCTTAGTTGTACCATACTTGAAGTCTAAATAGAAGATAAGACCGCTTGGAAGATTCATTGGTTGTACACTAACGAATTCCTTAGCACTGATTTCAGCAAATACACGGCGAACCAATGGAAGAGCTACGCCAGCCCATTGTTCACTGTTTGCTGAAGTACCAGTTGCGGTAGCTTCATCAAGCAATTGTTTTGCTTGGTTTTCAAGCAAGATAGACATATTTGCCTTCTCAACGCCTTGAAGACCTTCAAGAAGACCAGTCTTATCCCACTTTGATTGCAATCCACGAGTTTCAGCCATTAATCTGGCTTGTGGATTCATATTATTTGTCAATAATGATTTAATATCACTCATATTGTATGTTTCCTGTTTTATTTATTTGTTTGGTTTGCTCACCGTTAAAATTACTTCTTGATTCCGGCGAGACGTTGGAATCTGGAAGCCATCTCATTGGTATTTTCAACAATTACATCCTTGGATGGTTTAGTAGATGCAACTGCTTTGCTTGCCAAACCTTCGGTGATATTTTTTGCAACAGTATTGGTCTTCTTGACTGTTGATGCACCAGAACTTAATGATTCGGCTAAAATTGTATATGCATACTTGACTTCACGAATAGATGTAGCCAAGTCGAATTTTTCAACAATATTTAATTTTTGACTATTGTTTAAACTATATTGTTTGAAAAGTTTATTAGTATAAAGAAGTTTTGCATTCAACAAATTGATTTCATTAATTTGTTCACGCAAATATTCAATTACTTTGACGTGTTCTTGAAGTTCTTGACGAAGACCGGCAACTTCATCGACAGTTTCTTCAACTGCTTCTTTCTTTGCCTTTTCTTTATCGTCTTCTTCACCTTCTTCACCTTCTTCACCTTCTTCGCCTTCTTCTTTTTCAGAAATTAATTCTTCTGCAACTACTTCTTCTTCTTCTAATTGACTCAATAGTTCTTCGAGATTAATTTCTTCCATTTCTTCTTCTGCTTCAGCAACAGGAGGTTGTGGAGCAGGAGCAGGAGCAGGTTGTGCGGTAGCATCAATTGGAGGTACTGGAGGTACGGAAGCTACAGGAGCTTGTTGAGCCATAGGATCAACTGGAACAGCAGGAGGAACAACTGGAGCTTGTTGAGCCATAGGATCAACTGGAGCAGGAGCAGGAACAGCAGGATTTTGTGCCATTTCTTCTTCTAATCCACGAAGAATTTCTTCTAAATCTTCATTTGTAATTTCTTCTGAAACTTCTTCTTCTTCATCAAGAGTTGCACCAGTTTCCAATCCTGCGTTGTGAGTTACACTTTGTTTTGCAGGAGCAGCAGTACCACTTCCAATCTTGGAACTATCCAATTCGTCCATTGATTCTGCTTGTAATTCTTCAGCAATCTTTTTTTCAAACATTCCAGTTACTTCACGCTTGAATGTTTCTTCCAATGCTACTTTAGCATTTTCAATTGCCATTGCTTTGACTGCCTTTGCGTCAGCAATAGCTTCTTTTAATAGATTTGACATATTTTAATATTCCTTTGTTTCTGAAGTTATTGAGATTCAACTTCAATAAAAATGTAGGTTTTATGTGCGACAAAGGAAATGTCGTATTACTAAATAATAAATATAAATAAAAAATAAAAAATATCAATTATTTTAATATATTTATTATCATGGATCAAAATAAAAAAATAATACTAAAAAAGTATATTAAAAAAATATTGAAAGAATCAGAAGCATTGCCTGTACAATCTGCTGATGAAACAACAATATTATCACAATTAAGTCAAACAATATATAAACCATTTCCTATTGGTACACAAGAATTCGAAGCAATAAAACAATCAATAAAAAGTGTAAAGCCTGATAAATCTTCAATAGATATTGAAAATAACACAGTTTCATTTACTCTTTCTGGTACTTTTAAAAATTTTAATTGTACACTTAGAAAAATAATTAATCAAGGTAAACAAGATCAATTTAAATATGTATTGTGGAAGGTTCCATTTAAAGAAATGGAACAACTAGGTTCTGAAGAAAAAGTTTATCCTGTATTTAGTGATGTATTTGATTCTAATATTAGTCCTCAAAATTTATTGTCGTTGATAACATCATTCATGAAAAAAGCGTTGCTAACAAATATATAATACAAATAATATGAATAAAAAAATGTTCAATGTAAACAATAAACGTCATTCAGTTAACTATACAAACTTTAATAAACCCACTGCACATTTAAGAAGTGATTATCATATTAAAGATCATGAAAATAATAAATATTATAAATTAGATGACTTTGATAACCCAAATGGATGGTCCATGCAAGATATTGATATGTTTAGTGGTATGGGATTCAATATACAAGGCGATACGCATATGGAGTTGAATGTTCCCGGAGAAAATGATTCATATCGTTATACCGTTGCAATGCACAAAGATTTAGGACCAGAATTAAAAATCAATGAAAGAAAACATTATTTTAAATCATTAGAACATATGATGAAAAAAATAGATGAACTTGGTAAATTAGATATATAAAAAAACCCCGCTAAAAAGCGGGGTTTTTAATTATCATGATAAACTTACATGTTAAAGTAACGTTCTAATTTAATACCTGCTTCTTCATATAATGCTTCTGCTTCTTTAATTGGTTTATAGCATTTATCAAGAATTTTTGATATTTCAGTTGAAAGTTTCTTCAATTCTTTCATATCTCTTTGAAGAGTTACTCCTTCAAACCATTCACTAGTTTCGTTCAAACCATATTTTTCAGTCAATTCTGCGATGTAAGAGATCTTTTCTGCAACGGTTTTTAATTCATCCGCAGATTTGAACGCATTTCTATAATGATTAAATTCTCTTACTAATTCTAGTAATTGACGTTTTTCTTGTGCGCTTAGTTTTTTCTCATTTACTTTAATAGGAGACCCAATAGGAGCAGGTGCAATTGGACTACTTGTAGTAGTAGGATGTCCATCTGGATGAACTTCATTTGTTTTTACAGGTACACCAACTGGTGCTGGTGCCTTTGAAGTATCAGCAACTGTATAAGCACCTTGTGCAAATTGAGATTCATCAATTCCTTCTAATATATTTTTTAAATTTATCATATAATTATAAATATTATCAATTCTATAAACACATTAAATTGTTTTATTGTTTATATGTTTTTGTGAACTTTGCAGCACCAGTTTGTTTGAATCCACCAGTTGCTTGTTTTGAAGAACCACCGGTTTTATTATTTGGTTTTACTGGTTCTTTTTGTTGTTTTGGTTGTTTTTCTGTCTTAGCAGGTTTACTTTTTTGTTGTTTATTAAATAAATCAGTTAATTGAGCAGATGATCCACTATTAACAGGTTTATTTGTTTTTGTATTAATCCATACTCCATTTTTTACAACAAATTTAGTTCCTGTTTTAGACGTATACGATGATCCATCTTTTAAATTAACCTTTTTTTGAGGAGCAGCAGTTTGTTGTCCTTCTATTTTTACAGCAGTTCCTTTTGGAGTAATACCGAACCATGCAAATTGAACTTGTGTTCCCATTGCTTTGTCAGCACTCTTTACAAAAGCATCGATTGAACTTAATGATTTATTAAACGCAGCGTCTTTGGTCAAATATTCATCAATAAACTTTTTGATTTGAGGAGTTAATTGTTCAATAGTCATTCCACCAGAAGCTTGCGGATTTTTTGCATACATATTAGCAAATACTTCTGCAAGTCTTGTTGAAAATATATCTGTTAAAGTTTGTTTATCATCAGATAATACTTCAGATAACAAATCGTTTTTGTATTTTAGTGCAATTTGTTTAGATTGTTCATTTTCAAATACTTCAAATTGACCAACACTTGGCATATTGAATTGAGCATATAAATCGATATTACCTGTATTTCCATTTAATCTAAATAATAACTTAGCTCCACCAGTTTTTACCACTGGATTTTGTTCTAACGCTTTATATTGTTGTGCTCCAAAAATTTCAAATGATGACGCAAGTGATTTTAATTTTAATCCGAGATCAAGTTTGATATTTTGAGATAACTCTTGTGATGCGCTTGTTGGTGTAGTTGGTTCTACTGGAGACGCACCTTCACTACTTCCAGTTGCACCAACCAAATCATATTTATTCAAATAATCAAGAATATCTTTAAAACGAGTTCCTTGACTTTGCATGAATTTAATTACATTAGCACGTCCTTCTTCAGTTCCTGCTCCACTTTGATTCAACATTTTTGAAAGATCATCTAAGAAATCATTCAATGCAGTCAATTGATCTGCTTCTAATTGCTTTGCTTCTTCTAATTTATTATCTACTTTTTTAACTTTAAAGGTATTATTTGATTGTTTTTCAAATATTACTGCATCTTCTTTTACAACTCCTCTTGCTCTATCAAATGCAACTCTTGCTTCTGGTGGAGTCAATGCAGATTTAAAACGTTTAGGTGATGCTTGAGTTGCTTGAGCATCTTGAGTATACATTCCTTGATTAGGATCGTTTGAACTACCCGGAACAATTTGAGATTGATCAGCATCTGTTGTTGCAGACACATCAGAAGGTGTGCCAGTATCTGGATAAAGTTTATTTGGATTAGTTTGATCAAATGGATATGCACCACCTGTATTTTGTGGATTAATTCTATTTCCTTGAGCATCATACTGATTCGTATCAGCATCATAATCATATCCACCTTGACCTTTCAATTCCTCTGGAGAACTTGCGATTCTATTGCCTTGAGCGTCATATTGATTGGTATCAGCATCATAATCATATCCGCCAGTAGTCTTTAAATCTTCTGGAGCAACATATGGTTGAACAACTGCTGACGGAGTTTTACTTGGAAATTGTGCTTGTACACCTCCACCTAACATATTATGTACTGCATCTACTCCTTTTTCAGCAGCAGTAGCAAGTAGATTTGTGGCATTAAAACCAGCACCAGCAAGTGCTCCGCCAGCAAGTGCGCCACCCGCACCAGACATCAATGCATCACCTGTTCCACGTCCTTGTATTTTTGCTAATGCGGCATTGCCAATACCATTAACTAATGCTCCAGCAGCTTTTGCTGCAAGAGGATTTCCACCGCTCATTCCAGCGGCTGCAACACCAGCACCAAATGCTAATGCACCTAATAAAAATTTAACTTTACCCGGATTTTGACGAATAGCTGTTAAAATCTTGTCTTTTAAACCTTTTGGTGCAGGAGTTTGTGCAACAATTTTTTCAGCTTGTTCTGGACTAGGAGCAGGAGACGGATCTTTTTGAGTTTTATCTTCAAGTCTATTTAATGCATTTTCTCCTGCTTTTACAACATTAGGAGCAGTATTTGCTTGTTGTGGAAGTACAGGAGGACGATTAATTAATGGTTCGAATTTACTTTGAAAACTCTTAAATCTAGAAGCAATTCCAGCATCTTTGCTGTCGGATGTTTGAGCACCTAATCCGGTTACATTTTTTACTGCTTGACCTGCTCTAGCAAATCCTGCTTTTAAACGATCAAAAAATGCTTCATCAATATCTTTACCTTCTGTAAGATATTGTTCAGACATTACATTTACGTTGGCACCATATTCAGCACCTTCATCATAACATTCTTTTAAAAACGATTGAAAAGAAGAATCTAATGACTTAAATTCAGTTGATTCTCTTAAAACATCAAAAGAAAGATCTGCTTTTAACTTTGCTTGTTCAAACATTAAATTATAGTTACTCATGTTATTTAATTTCTCCTAAAATGTCTCTTATAATATTTTCTACCTTTTCCCATTTATTAGAAATAGGATTATTAACAAATTCAACTCCTTCTTGAATTGTTGATTGTGGCATCATGAATGCTCCTCTGGTAGATGGATTACTAACAAAATCAAATGCGATCAATTCAAAGTCATCTTGAACTTCATCAGCACCTTCTGCCATTTTGCGTTTTACACTTCCAACTCCACGGCTACTAATACCAACATTAATAGAACTTCTAAAAAGTTCTTTTAATATATTTCCACTTGGAGTAGGTAAAATTTCAACTGTTCCAATTAAATTATCACCTTCCCAATGTATTTCTACAACGTTATGACTTACGTTTTGGAGATTTACAACACTTGTTTCTGGATGATCTAATTCTCCTAAAGCTCTACGTTGTTTAATAAAATTTTCAGTATATTTTACTGCTTCTCTTTCCAATACATTTTTTGGATATACTCTACCATTTTGGTTTTTTGCATTGGCTCTTTGTAGAACTCCTTTAACAATAAATGGGCCTCCACTATTTGTCATTTCATTAATGACATCTCTGCCGACTTCAAATGATATGCAATCTACGAGTAATTGTTTGTTCATATATTATTTAAATAAATTCTGTTGTTGAGGTTGTGATGCAACGGGTACAACTGGCTCAACTGGTTTTGGAGCTTTTTTTCTTTTAGAAATTTTTGGAGTAAATTGAGCACTTCCTAAAATTTTAATTCTATGATTTGGTTCTAAAAAATATTCTTTGTCATCTTCATCTTTGAAAACGACAACATATCTTTCATAATAAAAATCAATACTGACTGATTTTACATTAATAGTATAATCTTTTATTGGTTGACCGTATCCTTTACTTCCTCGCAATAATACTTTTTTGTTACCAACAATACTCATTAACTTATTTTGAAATAAATTTTTTGAGTTTTCAGTAAAAGAAGCTAGTGCTCTTTCAAAATTTGTAAAATCTAAACCAACATTATACTCTTGTCCTTGTTGTGTAGCAGGTGATACAGCAGCAGGAGGAGGAGCAGTGGGTGCAGATGGCATCACTTGTGATGGAACACCTGCATCTTCCCCTAATTTAATAAGTCTTTTTAAACTAATAGGCATAGTTTATATTACTTTTTCAAACTTTGTTTGCGTGTTCTATACAATAAATCCAATTCAGTTTCTGCATTTTGTAATGCATTTTTAATCTTTTCCAATTTCTTAATGCGTACTTCTGGATCTAAAAGAGGATTCTTTTTACGTTTAGTAGGTTTGATCATTGGTTCATCATGTCCCTTTTTTTCTTCTGGTTCTTCTTTTGACTTTTTCTTTTCATCAATAGAACCAACAACTTTTGATCCCGGTAAACCAGCAGTTGGATTACTTACTTTACCAAACGCTTTTGGAGTCATATACGATCCTGCACCTGCACTGGTAGAAGTTTCCTTCATGTGTTTGCGAATAAGATCTTTGATTTTTTCTTTTAAATCTCCTACAATAAGTTTAGAATCTTTTTTCTTTATATTTTTCATAATTAAGACAATTGTGTTTTGATTTCTTTTATCAACTCATATGACAATAAAAGAACCATGATTTGATTATCTTTTATATTTCTTGAAGGTTTAACTTTGTCGAGTTGCTTTATCGTTTCATTAATTTTAATCTTGATAACATCAGAATCTATTTTTTCCAACAAAGTATTCAATTCATTCTTGATAGTTTCTACTTCAGTAGATACCATACTATTTAATGAATTAATATTAGTTATATTATTTATAAACTCTCTCAATAAACGCTTTTGATTACTGTCAAGTCCTTGATATTTTTCGTTTAAACTATCAACCATTATCTTATATGATAATAATCTAATATCTTCACTTTGTTTTTTATAGGTAGCAATCAATTCATCTGTGGATTCAACAATTTTCTTCTTATTGCCACATAAATTTTCAGAAATACAGTTACGAGCTTGAACAATTTCTTTTACATCAAATTTCGTTTTATTATTTACATGATCTTCAAATAATTTATATATAGATGCAAACAATCTATAATTTTTTAAATTTGATTTTAATAATGCATCGGCAGAATATACACTATTAATTTCCTTTATTAAATTATATTTTTGTTCTACTAAAGTTTTGTTATTTATTTTTTCTCGTTGTTTGAGTGCGATTGTTATATATTTTTCGGCATGAGTTTCATCTTTGGCTCTTTCATTTACCAAAAAATTATATAATTGCCATTCACGTCCCAAATCTGTATTGGGAGAAAAATATTTAAAAAGAAGATTTTTTGCTGGAGAATTTTCATTTCCAGACAAAATATCTGAAGTCACTTGTCTCGTAAGCAATTCAAACAATAATCCAGTATTTTTAAACTTAGAATGTTTTGCTTTATGCATAATAATAGTCTATTCCGTTAAAATATAAATATAATAAAAAATGTGTAAAAATCATTTAAAAATGATATTCTCACAAATTTACTCTATAATATTAGATTCATCTAAAAATGATTTGGGTGTTTCTACATTTTCAGTTATAATTTTTTTATCTCTTACATTCAAATACACATTTAAATGCTCAAAATTTAAAGGTCCGTTTGAAAATTTATGAGAAATTGGATTTTCAGTAGTAGTTTTGTTGGCTTTTCTAGTATTCTCAAGATTTCCTAAAGGATCTTCTCCAAAAGGATAATCACTTGCTTTTTTACGTCCCGTTTGATCTCTCTTTTTTTCAGCAATTGGTTCTGGAGTTTCAGTTTCTCCTGCTGCTTTCTCTCCTTCTGGTGGAGTTCCTGTTTCACCACCTGTTTCTGGACCACTAGAAGCACCTCCACCAGTTTCTTCATCTGGTTTTATTTTGTTATAAGGTTTTGCTGGATCGATACCTTCATCTTCGATTTGTTTTACTCTGTAATTTTGTTTAGTATCATCAATAATGTCATTAGATACAACTAATATATCATCATCACTCATATGGAACACATTTTCATATATCCATTTACGACTAAACATCTTACTTTCTAACATATCCTTAGAAAGACTGACTTTTTCTTGCCATACACTTACTTTTTCTTTTTCAAATATTGTTGATGGATTAGTCAAACTAATATCAAAATTGACTAATTCAGCATCTCTATATCCTTGAGAATATAAATGAACAATAGCAATCTTCTTTAATTCATTTACAATAAATTTTTGAACACGATGTACAGTTCTTGCAAAACGAACATCTTCTTGTGCTAATGTAGCTTTGCCACTTAAATCTTCTTCATATCCCAAGAATGCTTTTGGTATCTTAAGTGCTGCCATCATCTTGTTACGAAGATATTCAATATCATCAATTCCTGTAAATTCCATGCCGCTTAGTGGTTCTATGCTTGTACCACTATCACTTCCACGAACAGGTAAATAAAAATCTTCAACCATGTTTTGAAGATTGAATCTTAAATTATAATCACCTGTTGTTTCATCAATATACGGTACTTTCTTCGTCTTGTTAATCAATCTTTCCATGTATTGATCAACTTCATTAGGAGGAATATTACCAATATCAATCTTAAATATACGTTTTTCGGGTGCTCTCATGATACGATGTATCAACATAGCATCTTCCATCAAACTTACTTGCTTCCATACTCTTCTACCACCCTCAATTATACTCTTACCGTATGGTAAGAAATTACTATCACTCAATAATCTAAAATGAGCAACTTCATAACTTTCTAATTCTTCAATTTTTCCTCCTTCAGGAAGATTAACTTGAAATTTTACATAATTTTTATTATTTAAATCACTATTTTCAACACGAGTTACATTATAACTACTTATTGGTTCAACCATGTATACCCCGAACTCAGGACTAATATATAATTTTAAATAAAAATCTCCATATTTTACTAAATTACGGGTCCAGCTCCAAAGATTAAACTCAATGTTTAAAATATCATAGTATAAATTGTATAATATTTGTTTTATATTATCATTTTCACTTTTTACGGTCAACATTTCTCCCATTTCATTATTAGTTAAACATTCATCTGCATAAATGTCTAAAGCAGAACTAATAATTGGATCCATGTCCATCGTATCATAGTCTCTAAATAATTCGATACGACTACTTTGATAACTTAAAGTAAAATCTCTACTATATTGATTATATGCACTAGTACGTATTCTATTGAATCTGTCTCTTAGAGTATTTCTATCAGTAGCATAAGACAATTCATCTGTATCAATTACTTTTAATTTCTTACCGCCGATATTACGGACAATTACATCAGTGCTAAATAAGCGTTTTAACTTTGAAAAAAGTGAACGTTGTTTAAGCTCTTTAAATTCATCATTTGGCATATAGATATATATATTAAATTAACCAAGTTAAATTTTCTTTTTTATTACTATTTGCAGTTCCGCCCAAATTCATTTGCCATGCTTCATGTGCTTTTAAATTATTTGGTTTGTACACTGCTTCTGACGCTCCAGTTCTATTAATTCCACTTAATAAAGACTTATTTAAGTCGATTCCTTGTTGACGCAACTTTAATGCAGTATCTCTGACCCACAATCCTATTCCAAATGACATAACTAAATCGTCATGATGATTTGGCATAGCTTCAGGTTTATTACCATTCCATATAAATGTGCTTAGTTCGTTCATCAAACGAACCGAACGAACTTCAATACTACGTTCTCTAAAATACATTTCCATTCTAGATACCAATAATGGTCTTGTTTTCATCGTAGTTGTAAACCCCGGAACCATTTTCTTTTCTTCTCTATAGTATTTGTTACTCAATTGTCTTTCAACATCTACATATTGAAGATCTGCACTGCTATAAAATGTATTTGGATATTGTCTGTCAATAATTTGTTGTAATACTGCCCATCCAATGTTTGCATTTTCTACAACCAACAATGCATTGTTATATTCGGTTGCCGCTCCTACCAAAAAGTTACCATAATCTTTAGTTCCTATTTGTCCTTGATATTCAGCAACTTGAGTAAAGCTTTCAACGTCAATTACGTGAAATGCACTATAATCTGAACTATCACCACGAGCTACGTCAGCACTAATTATATAGTTACGAGTATAGTCTGGATATTCCCAAATCCAATATCCTTTATCTATTCCTCTCATTTCAATTGGATCTTTTACTTTTTCTGCTTTATAAAATTCTATTGTTGGAATTTCAATAACAGTATTACCGGTTGTTGTAAAATCACAATCACATTCTTGTGCGGATCCTTTTACTCCACTTAATGCGGTTTGTTCATCTCTCCACTTTTGATTTCTTTCTGGATGTAAGTGCCAAGGCAATTTAATTGTATTAAATTTATTTCTTTTTGCTTCAGCATCAACCCATGTTTTATAAAAGAAATTACCAACTCCATTTGGAGTACTCAATATAATTGCACGACCACCTGTACTTAGTGTATATTGTGCAGAAAGCCATATTTCTTCAATATTATCAATAAAAGCAGCTTCGTCTATAATCAACAAAGAAAGTGCGGCAGAACGACCCGCAGTTCCTGCACTACTTTCAGCTTTAATAGTAGATCCATTTTTTAAAATTAGTGAAAGACGATTATTTTCAGCAAAAGGAACTTTTAACCATGAAGGCAAATTATCGTTAGCGAAACGAACACGAGTCACGATTTCTTTACTAGTTTCTTGTGTTATACTAATACAACGAATGTTTTTATCAGTATGAAATACCATTAACCATAAACTATACGCCGCTACCAATGTACTTATACCCATCTGACGAGACTTTAATATTATATTAAAATCATGTTCTACAATACCAGTTAATGCTTCTTCTTGAAATGGATATAAATCAAAATTTATAGTACCACGAATAGGATGCTGAATCTTAACATATTTCTTCATGAAATATATTGGATCTTTCAAGCACTTTTTGTACTCTTCCTTGATTATTTCTTTTAATGTTTTTTCAGACATTCTTTTCCTTGTCCTTTATCTTTTTGATAACCAAGTCTTTAATTGTTTGTTCTGTATTTTTATCGTATTTATTATTTGACAACTCTTCATTTGCCATTTTTATCAAGTCATTGACTCGCTCTAAATCAGTTTTTAAATCTTTTAATACAATTTGACGGCGATCTGTGTTGTCCATCCAAATTTCTTCACTACCATCTTCGTTAAAAAATTGAAGATTTTTAGAAGATTGAGTATAATTTTCTAAATAATCGATACTTTCTGTAATTTTTTGTTTAAAATCTATAAGTTGAGCTAATTCATTATTAACAGTTTTATACTTTTCATAATCTTGAAAGTATCCTTTTTGTCTTAATGTTCCTTCATATTCAATATTACATTCATAACAACGTTGAGTTTTTGGATATGTTTTTTCATCTAAATAATTGCCCCACTTCATATCTGCATTACAAATAGTGCAACGTTGTTCTAAAATATATTGTGCTTTTTTGCTGACACGATGTTTATATCCATTTTTCTTAATCCATTTTACCCCGTTATTATCTTCCCACTCTTCTCCTTCTTTGCGACTTTGTATTGCTACATTTTCATCATAACCAACTTGTACGAATGGACGTTCTCCACTTAAATAATCACGAACAATACTAAGATTGCTTTTGCCAGTTGCTTTTTTCATAAATAATCAATAACAATTTATATTAAATATACAATCAATATCATTAACATTTTTTATTTTTTGACGTGATACCATATTTGTATATCTATAAATATAAGAAATTAAAAAACCCTGTCAGAATAAATCTGACAGGGTTGTGAATTAATACATTTCAATTACGCGCCGGGAAATTGAGCACCAGTTGGTAAAATATTGAAATCAAGTACTATGAATTCAGCAGTCTTAGCTGGTTGGATATAAATTTGACCGTAAAGGATATTTCTATCAATCAAGTCAGGTGTATTATTTTCAGAATCCATCTTAACTTGGAAGGCATACAATCCACTGCGTTGTTGTACACTTTCAAGATATGGATTTACAATTCCCAAGAAACGATTTCTTGTTGCTGCAACATTTTGTTCAAAGACCAAGAACTTACTGCTACTTGCAATAAATTTCTTGAGCGCAATCAACAAGCGGCGAACATTAATACGATCCAATGCACTTGATTTGAATTGTAATGTTTTTTGTCCCCATACACAGATTCCTTGTCCGGGGAATGCTGCGATTGGATTGACTCTACCTTCGTAGAGTGTATCTCTTTCAGCATGAGTCAATCTATCAAGAACTTGTACAGCTTGAGGAATTCCACCACGATTTAATCCGGCTGGAGCAAACCATTCGGCACTTGCATTGTCATTTGCTGCATATACTGCTGGCATAATAACTGAAGGTGGAACACTTACAATCTTATTCAAGTTAGTATCAAGAATCTTGACCCAAGGATAATATGTACCTACATAATTGCTATCAACAGTTGACACATCGTTAACTGCTGCATCAATTAATCCTACAGTTTGATTGCTGCTAGGGAATACAATATTGTCCATGATATAGAAACAATCTCCACGAGCTTCGCACATATCAGTTACCAATTGTGCAACATAACTGTGTTGACTGTGGAAAATACCCGGAGTAACAACCAAGTTAACATCAAATTCATCAGCATTTCCAAGAGCACCAACACATTGTTTGTATGCAATTGAACCTGCACTATTGATATTTACACAATTCAATCCTTGAGTATTTCCTGCTGTAATATTGCTTCCAACATTAATTGGAATTGCTGGTGATTGACCATCAAATCCACCTTGGAAACCAAATACGAACTTACGCATCTTAACGTAATTTGTTTCATTTGCTGCATCATATGAACTTGGAATGCTTCCACTAGTTGATGCTGGTAACAATGATCCAGTTGTACTGAATTCACCAACTGTTACATCTTCCAAATTGAAGTCTTCATTAACTCCATTGCTATCAAATGCACCAAATGCTGGAAGTGGAGCAAAATATTGCAATGTATCTGCTGCAACTGTTACACCACTACTTGCGGTTGGATACAATGCAGTCAATTCATCGTCTGCACCCAACGGAATATCACCAAATACTGTACCAGATGGATACTTACCCGGAGCTTGTCCGTAAATACTTGCTTTAGAGTACTTTACTTTTGGAACATATGATGTTAATGAACTTCCAATTGGAGTTGAATATGCCTTAAATCCATAAGGAACTGCACTTACTGGATAAGCAATATCACTCATTTCGATACGAATATACTTACTCAAGTTAGAATATGTACCAAATTCGATAATCTTACCTGCATAAGTAATATAATTGTATCGATCACCAATACGACGTGCAACAAAGTTGGCACTGTCTGGATCAAGTGTCAAGTTTTGGAAAATTTCCAAATACTTAGGTTTCTTATCAGTGTCACTATAATCACGAACTGCCAATGTAAAGCTACCCCAGTCGCTTCCAGCAACTGTTCCTGCTAATTTTACATTGCTAATTTCTACCTTATATTTGTTATTCGTACTTGTTCCGTCTGAAAGAGTATGTACTCTAAATAATTGGAACTTAGTTGATGTAGTTGAACTACCATCAGCACTCCAAGGAGCTATCTTTTGACTTGTTACCCAAGGTGTTGTAGCATTTGTCAATGAAAATGCACAGTCTCCTGCGTTTAAGTTGGTTGAATAACTATCAGTAAATGTCAATGGTTCACCAGTAGACACAGAACCAGATGGCAATGCAGCACCAACTAATCTCCAACCGTCACTTGTAGATGTATAATTTGCAGCTACTCTCTTCAAACTGCTTTCGAAGAATTTATACAAATATGCAGCTTCGATCTTAGTACCACTTACTTGTTTTGCTGGATCACCAGCAGTTGGATCAGTACCAAATACATTTGAAATATACTTAGAACTTGCAGGATCTATTGAGAAATCATATGTACCTACAGTTGATCCATCTGATTTGAGATTTAATTTGAAATTTAAATTATCATAATCAAAACTTCCACTATATACACCAGTTGTAGCAGATGCAGTAATCAATGTACTTCCGTTAAATCCCGGAGCATTAAAACTACTATCTAATGATGCATATTGTGTATCTGCTAATACAGCCAAAACAAGAGGTAAACGAGCACTACTAGTATTTGGACTACAAGGATCGGCAGATGGAGTATATCCGGCAGTAAATGTTCCATTTAATTTACCAAATGATCCACTTATTACACCTGAAATAATAATATTAACTCCGCATCCATTAGTATCTCTTTGTGCTTTGAATGATCCACTAACAAGTTTAATAGCAGATCCATCTGTACTGATACCTTGATCCAAATTAATAATAGTTACGGAATTATCAAATGAACCACTTACACCAGCACCTGTAATACCACCAACTTCAGTTAATGCTTGCAACAATTTTTGTTGAGAAGTATAAGAACTATTACCTTGAATACTACTAGAAACATAATTAGATGTAGCTCCAATAGTTTGTGTAGAATTAAATGCAAATGTAAATTGTTGTCCGTAATACAATAAACTTCCGCTTGTAGATGTTACTGTTAGAGCAGTATCATCTGCGGCAGTTGATTGAAACTTACCAATAAATGAACTTCCGCTTATAAAGGATAAAGATCCTGTATTAGGAGCACTTGTTGATCCACTTGTATATGTAAGCGTTGAAGATAAACTTGATGTCGTTGTTGCGTCAAAAAGTAAATATGAGCTTCCGCTATTCAATGCACCTGCTGAGTTACTTCTACCCCACGTTCCGGGTTCAGCATAGAGCACAAATGGTTTTAATTGATTATATCCTGTTAATGCACCGACACGGCAAACGGTAACGAACCCTTTTTCTTTGAGATATTCTTTTGCTGTATATGGTCCGTAGTAAACTCCATCTGCAACGCCGAATTTTTCTTCAAGTTCAGCAGTGCTTCTTACGAGAGTAGGGGAAAACCCCGGACCTTGTGCAAATGGTGCAACAACAACTGCACCAATATCTGCAACACCTTGTGCGATGCCGCTAAGATCGTTTTCGCGTGTAAATACACCGGGACTTACGATTCTGTCTGTTGGACTAAATTTTCCACCTTCAGTTATTGGCATATGTATTAATTCCTTTCAAAATAGTTTAAATTTATCGAATAAACTAAATATAAATATAGTTAATTTTTTCAAGATTATAATATTTATCGGAATTTTTATAAAATTTATGCCGAAGTTGCTTTATATAATTTTCCAGTGTTTGGATTTATTGCAAGATAATTAAATCCTGCCGCTGCAATTGAAGAAGTTGTTGGTAACCCATCAAAAAATACATCATTGGCAACAGTTAAATTATTAAATACTGCATCTTGAGTAGATCCTCCACCAGATGGACTACTGCTACCAGACGGATCAAAACTTTGAATAGTTCTCAAGTTTGAATATATTAAATTAGAATTATTGTCATACAATTCTGCTTTAATATCAAATAATTCATTTGCTTGATTTACATTAAACGGTATTCTTACTGTATAAGACGATAAACTAAATCCATTGGTTTGATTTGGTTTGATGGATAAATTATTTATAATTAACGTATTAAAATATCTTGGAACAATAACCAATGTACCGTACAAATCATTCAATGGTGTAAATTTAAACTGCAACGTTTTTATAAAATTTTTACGAGTGGTTGCATCTGAAATTACAATATCTGCCAATTTTACTCCATATGTTGTATTGTAATTTTTTTCTTTTTTGTTATCAGTATAAGAGCCAGTTAAATAAAATTCTAATGTTGCCACCGAATTTGGATTTTTTGAACTTAAAAAGCAATTAAAACTCAAAACATATTCTGTATTTTTTATGAATTTTAAAAAATTTGTATCATATGCTGATCCACTTTGATTAGTATATTCCGTTTGATTGAATGGAATATATGTAGAATTTCTATATAAATTTGAAGAATTTAATTTAGTTATAATATATCCGTTTGAAATATTATTACCTTCTATTTTTAGTGCATCAATATATGTTGTATCATCATATGACAAACTTATAGCGTTTGAGCTTGTAAACCAAAATGTATTTATAAAATCCAAGGAATAAAAATTTCCTAAATTTTGAAAAGATTTTAATGGAACAATATCATTTTTTAATATTTCATTAACGTTGAAATTTTCATCTAAAATAAGAGTATAATCGCTCGCAATATTTAAACTTTTTCTATATATTTTATGTCCTGCAACAATTCCACTGAATGTATCTAAATTTCTATAAGTTATTTCTGCTATAGAATATTTTTTAAATCTTGTTTGCCCAGATACTCCTATACTTTCAGTCACATAACTAGAAGTTGTAAAAAAATTAGAATTATATGCATAACTTGAATATAAAATATTATAAGTTCCTTCAATAATATCAGTTACAACATTTTTATTATTTGCTAAATTTTTATAAATGAACGGAGATTCTAACTGAAGAGTATTTTTATTTACTACATTTTTTATTGTAATAGATGCGGTTTCAGATACGGAAATATCTGAATTAGAATTATAATTTTTAATTTTTGTAATAAATAAATTGGCTTGAAATGGAACAAAACTTGCACTAAATATTGAATTTGTTGAAACGATTTGATAATCAACTAAGTTCTTATCATAAAAATTTTCATCGACATTAAAGTTACCGGATGGATAAATTGATTTTCCATAAAAAGTACCATTCGCAATTTTAGGATTTGTTTCACTAGTATTTGTTTTGGTTGCAAATGTTAATAATGGAGAAACTTCTATAGTTGGTTGACTATAAAATCTAGATTTACTTCTAGTAACTAATGAATTGTCAATATTAAGATATGTTGAGTAACGTACTAATTTAGATCCAAAAGTTCCTACCAATACCAATCGACCTACTCCTTTATTATTTTGAGGATATATATGAAAAGATAATGTAATAGACGTTGTTTTTCTTATAAAGTCTGTATTTATTGCCTTTTCAACATATAAAACGTTACCTCCAGAGTCAATTGCTTCTATTTGTAGGTCAGACGGTGGATTATTTACAACAAAAGAATTTTTACCACTATAAAAATTTTCATCAAACTCTGTTAAAACAAAATATGTAGAGGATAACAATGAAGTATCCTCTACATCAACTTTTAATTTTGCTAATTCTAGACTATTACCTGTTTTAAAATCTGGCATATACTCATAAATATATGCCAGAATTATTATATATGCACAATCTTAGAAAAACCATTTTCCTTTTTAATTTCTAATTGAGTGTCAACCATGTCTTTCATGATATCCAAATGACTGACAA
>VFQS010000964.1_pt1 | contig 28291 bp, 28 predicted proteins | sample 3512361 | NCBI WGS metagenome assembly VFQS01 (sample SAMN10412375, study PRJNA504923) | tailings metagenome | isolation source: Relicate 1 Philex TSF3 active mining | place: Philippines
GAAGGACTTGCTCGAGGTCTATTCCTTACAGAATTTACACATTTCGCTTAGCTAGTCTAAAATCGAACCTGATCGATTTTAAGGTTGAGCAGTATGAGTGCAAACACGATTCCCATTACCAAGCATGGCGCTGAGCTCTTAAAAGAAGAGCTCACGCGTTTAAAGCATGTGGAACGCCCAGCAGTAATTAATGCGATTTCTGAAGCGCGCGCCCAAGGCGATCTTTCGGAGAATGCCGAGTACGATGCCGCCAAAGAGAAGCAGGCGTTTATTGAAGGCCGTATCAAAGAGCTTGAGACCAAATTATCGGCTGCACAAATTATTGACCCTGCTTTACTCGAAGCAGAGGGTCGAGTCGTCTTTGGGGCCACCGTTGAGCTCGAAGATCTCGATGATGGTAAAAAAATGAGCTATCAAATCGTGGGCGATGATGAAGCCGACATCGCTGCTAATAAGATCTCAATTAGCTCCCCCATCGCTCGCGCCTTAATTGGCAAAGAAGAGGGTGATGTGGTGACTGTCCAAGCCCCTGCAGGCGCCCGAGAAGTTGAGATCCTCTCGGTTCGTTACATCTAATGACTCAGGCTGGTGCTGGGCAGCACCAAATTGCGGAACGCCTATTTCTCTTCATCAGTAGCCTTTGGGTTGGTAGCCTAATTACTGTTGGCTACTTGGTTGCGCCGACGCTATTTGCAACCCTCACCGATCGTCAAGTGGCCGGTATGGTGGCTGGCGCGATCTTTCAGGTGGAAGCGTATGTGAGTTTGGTGCTCTGTGTGGCGCTACTGGTCTTAGCAAACCTCTTGGTAAGTCGTGGGTTACAAGCCTATCGTGCGATTCGTTGGATTCTACTTGCGATGCTTGTGTGTGCCGCGCTTGGCAGTTTCGTACTCATGCCCTGGATGGAGAACTTACGCGAGGACGCGTTGTTGCAAGGCATGCCAGTGATGTATTCACCATCGGCGAGTTTGTTTGCTACCTTGCACGGTATCTCAAGCAGTATTTTTTTAGTGCAAAGTCTCTTGGGTCTTTATTTGGTTTGGCGACTAACCCAAAGCCGCTTTTTTGGGACTCGCTAAGCGAGTTTTGCGGCGCTTTGGTTTGCTGGTGCTAGTCACCACTGCTTTTTTAAAGCCTATGCGCGAACCATCGCTGCGTTGATTAGTGCGTGCAGTTTGATAAGCGCGCGCTACCGTCTTGGAGGGGACTTTTTTCTCGGGTTTAGATGCGATGGGACGCCACACCACAAGCAATTTACCAATATGCTGAATGGGGGCCGCACTCAGGTCATCGCAAATCGATTCATACATTGCAATTCGAGCGTCGCGATCGTCACCCAGCACGCGGATCTTAATCAGTCCATGGCTCGATAGGGCACGATCAATTTCTTTGGTAACGGCAGCGGTAAGTCCCTCGTTACCGATCATGACGACGGGGTTAAGAGCATGGGCTTGCGCGCGGTGCGCCTTGCGTTGCGCTGGTGTGAGTGAGAGAGCAGTCATCCCTGCATCATAGAGGATTTGCAGTGTGCAACCCAAAACAAGGACAATAGTGTTTGTGGCAAAGAACAAGTTCAATAAAAATTGGTTGCACGATCATGTCAATGATCCGTACGTTAAGCTCGCACAGAAAGAGGGCTATCGTGCGCGGGCGGCCTATAAACTCTCTGAGATTGATGAGCAAGATCACCTCATTAAGGCTGGGATGACCGTGGTTGACTTGGGTAGCGCCCCGGGGAGCTGGAGTCAGTACATTCGTAATCGCTTAGTGCAGCTTCGCAAACACCCCACGCCTGAGACCGCTGGTAAGCCCGATGGTTGCATCATCGCCATTGATCTGTTGCCCATGGAGCCTGTTGCCGATGTCACCTTTATTCAAGGAGATTTTCGGGAGGAGGAAGGCTTGCGTGCACTTGAAGCTGCCTTACCCCCAGAGGCAAATGGCAAAGTCGATTTGGTGCTTTCTGACATGGCACCCAACCTCTCTGGTGTCGGTGTGGCCGATGCAGCGCGGATGGCCAATCTCGCAGAGCTCGCTTTGGAGTTTGCCAAAGAGCATCTCAAGCCCGATGGGGCACTATTAATTAAGTGCTTTCATGGCAGTGGCTATAGCCAAATAGTTGAGGCCTTTAAGGGGGTATTTAAGACCGTTTCCCCCCGTAAACCCAAGGCTTCACGGGATAAATCCTCGGAAACCTTTCTGCTAGGGCGCTATTTGAAGTAGGGATAATCGCAGCGCTTGCCCAAAAACCACAGAAAACCCAGCATTTTTAGGATAAATTAGACCTCCAACCCTTGAATTTCAACGGGAGTAGAATCAAATACATAGGGTAAGGTTTGGTTCTAAACCCTGATAACTCCCGGATTGATCCGGCAAAGGTGTATTTTGAATAACAATATGTTCCAAAAAGTGGGTGTATGGCTCATCGTGGGCTTGGTTTTGTTTACTGTCTTTAAACAGTTTGATAAACCACGGACTCAAGATCAGGTCACGTATTCCCAATTTATGGATGACGCCAAGGCTGGCAAGATCAAGCGCGTCGATGTGCAAGGCCGTACCTTGCAAATCACCCCAGTCGATGGCAACAAATACTCGATCATCTCCCCAGGCGATATCTGGATGGTGGGCGATCTCATGAAATACGGCGTTCAAGTCACCGGCAAGACCGAAGATGAGCCCAATCTATTGGTCTCCGCACTCTATTACCTAGGACCTACTTTATTAATCATCGGCTTTTGGTTCTTCATGATGCGCCAGATGCAAGGTGGCGGTAAGGGTGGTGCGTTCTCCTTTGGTAAATCCAAGGCACGCCTGATTGATGAGAACAGCAATTCAGTCACCTTTGCGGATGTCGCGGGTTGCGATGAGGCTAAAGAAGAAGTATTTGAGATTGTCGACTTCCTCAAGGATCCCCAAAAGTTCCAGAAGCTTGGTGGCCGCATTCCACACGGCGTACTCTTGGTCGGTCCTCCTGGAACCGGTAAGACCTTGTTGGCCCGTGCGATTGCAGGCGAGGCTAAAGTACCGTTTTTCTCAATTTCAGGCTCTGACTTCGTTGAGATGTTCGTGGGTGTTGGTGCTGCACGCGTGCGTGATATGTTTGAGAACGCTAAAAAACATGCTCCCTGCATCATCTTTATTGATGAGATTGATGCGGTCGGTCGTCATCGTGGTGCCGGCATGGGTGGCGGTAACGATGAGCGCGAGCAAACCTTAAACCAAATGCTCGTCGAGATGGACGGCTTTGAGACCAATAGCGGTGTGATCGTGATTGCTGCGACCAACCGTTCGGATGTTTTGGATCGCGCCCTGCTGCGCCCTGGTCGTTTTGACCGCCAAGTGCATGTTGGTTTACCTGACATTCGGGGTCGTGAGCAAATTCTGCGTGTGCATATGCGCAAAGTGCCGATCAATGCCGACGTTGATCCTGCCGTCTTGGCGCGTGGTACTCCTGGGTTCTCGGGTGCGGACTTGGCTAACTTGGTTAATGAGGCTGCACTGTTTGCAGCCCGTCGCAGTAAGCGTGCAGTCGATATGCAAGACTTCGAGGATGCCAAGGACAAGATTTACATGGGTCCTGAGCGCAAGTCGGCGGTGATGCGCGAGGAAGAGCGTCGCAATACGGCTTATCACGAGTCGGGTCATGCGGTGGTTGCAAAGATGTTGCCTAAGGCTGACCCCGTGCACAAGGTCACGATTATGCCGCGTGGTATGGCCCTCGGTGTGACCTGGCAGTTGCCCGAGTTTGATCGGGTGAACTTGTACAAAGATCGCATGCTTGAAGAGTTAGCCATCTTGTTTGGTGGCCGTGCTGCTGAAGAGGTGTTCTTGGGCTCGATGAGTACCGGTGCATCCAACGACTTTGAGCGCGCCACCAAAATGGCTCGTGATATGGTGACCCGTTACGGTATGAGCGATAGCTTAGGTACCATGGTCTACGTGGATACCGAGCAAGACAGCATGTTCGGTCGCATGAACAGCAAGACCGTATCGGAGCTGACCCAACAAAAGGTGGATGCGGAGATCCGCACCTTGATTGATAGTCAATACGCTCTTGCGAAGAAGATCCTCGAAGAGAACCGTGACAAGGTGGAAGCCATGGTCACCGCACTCTTGGATTGGGAGACGATTGATTCAGAGCAGATCAATGACATCATGGCGGGGCGCCCACCCAAACCTCCAAAGCCAGTCACTGCGACTGCATTTGGTAACTCAGCAGGCGGTGGTACGCAGGGCCCTGCAGCAGGTAGCGCACCCGCAACCGCGTAAGTATGTCGTATTCATCACCGCCCGTGGCATGGCGCTGCGGGCGTTTTCTTTTTGAGTTCCCCTCCGATCAGCACAAACGCCCATTGGTGATGGGTATCCTCAATGCCACACCGGATTCCTTCTCGGATGGTGGGCGGTTTTATCAGCGCGATGCAGGCCTCATTCAGGCCGAGAAAATGCTTGCCGCTGGTGTTGACATCATTGATATTGGTGGAGAGTCCACTCGACCTGGGGCCGAACCCGTTGGCTTACAAGAGGAGCTCGATCGAGTTCTACCTGTTATCGAAGCCCTTAAAGATTGCGGTGTCGCTCTCTCGATCGATACCTATAAGCCCCAAACGATGCAAGCAGCGCTCGCCATGGGCGTTGATTGCGTTAATGACATTTGGGCCTTACGACAAGAAGGTGCAGTGGATGTTGTGAGATCAACCCAATGCGGCATCGTATTGATGCATATGCAGCGGGACCCCCAAACGATGCAATTTGATCCCAACTACGAACACGTGGTTCAGGAGGTGCAGGCATTTTTATTGGAGCGCGCCGCGATCATTGAAGAGGCGGGTGTTGATCCACAACGCATTGCCATCGATCCTGGATTTGGGTTTGGTAAGAGCCTTGAGCACAACTATCAGTTATTGGCACATATGGGCGCATTCACTGAGCATGGTTACCCGGTCTTGGCAGGCTTATCACGCAAGTCTATGCTGGGTAAGGTCACTAATCTTGAGGTTGGCGAGCGTTTGATTCCGAGTATTGCGGCAGCTATCTTGGCAGTCGAGCGTGGCGCCATGATTGTGCGTACCCATGATGTGCCCGAGACCGTGAGTGCGCTGCAGGTTTGGCAGGCTATGCGAGAGCAAAGTACCTCAGTTTTATAATGAACCATGACTAAAAAATATTTTGGGACCGATGGCATTCGGGGAGAAGTTGGAATCCCGCCCATCGTTCCGGAGTTTATGTTGCGTCTCGGTTACGCCACCGGCATGGTGCTCAAGCGCCATGGCAAACCCAATGAGCGTCAACGCATCCTGATTGGTAAAGACACGCGGGTCTCAGGTTATCTCCTCGAAGCGGCTTTGGAGTCTGGGTTCTCGGCCGCAGGTGTTGATGTGACTCTCTGTGGACCGATGCCAACGCCTGGGGTGGCTTATCTCACCAAAGCGCTACGCTTATCTGCCGGTGTGGTGATCTCTGCGTCGCATAACCTCTATCAAGACAATGGGATTAAGTTTTTTAATGGCAAAGGCGATAAGTTCTCCGATGCAATTGAGCTTGAGATTGAAGCAGAGCTCGAGAAGCCCATGGGCTGCGTGAGCTCTGACAAGATTGGTAAGGCATTTCGTTTAGATGATGCGGCAGGGCGCTATATTGAGTTCTGCAAATCTACTTTTCCACAAGATCTTAATCTCAAAGGATTGAAGATTGTGGTCGATTGCGCCAATGGCGCTGCGTATCACACCGCACCCCCAGTGTTTCATGAGCTCGGTGCTGAGGTGATTACGATTGGGGTGGAGCCGAATGGCAAAAACATTAATGATCATTGTGGTGCAACCGCACCCGCTGCGCTGATTGCCAAAGTGAAGGAAGTGAATGCCGATATTGGCATTGCACTCGACGGCGATGCTGATCGCCTACAAATGGTCGATCAAAGCGGGCGCCTCTTCAATGGTGATGAGCTCCTCTATATCTTGGCCAAAGATCGCTTAGAGCAAGGCAAGGCAATTGGCGGTGTAGTGGGTACATTAATGACAAACCTGGCGATTGAAGTTGCCATCAAGAACTTAGGTCTTGGCTTTGAGCGAGCCAAGGTCGGAGATCGCTATGTGCTCGAGCTTTTGCAAGCCAAGCAGTGGATCATTGGTGGAGAGGGCTCAGGGCATCTCTTATGCCTTGATCAACACAGCACCGGCGATGGCACGATTGCAGCCCTGCAAGTACTCGCAGCAATGCAACAAAAGCAACAATCATTACATCAACTATTGGATGGCATCACCATCTATCCGCAAGTTCTCATCAATGTGAAGACCAATCCAAACTATCAGTGGCAGGCTGATCAAAAGCTCAATGCCATGGTCAGCAAGGTCGAACAAAGCTTGATTGGTAAGGGCAGGGTTCTAATTCGGCCCTCAGGCACCGAGCCAGTTCTGCGTGTGATGGTTGAGGCCAATGAGCAAAGCCTAGCCCAAGCGAGTGCAGAGGCAATTGCGAGCGAAGTCAGCGTTTAGTTTTCCCAATCGGTATCCACCTCATTCTGTTGGATATCCATCTCACGTTTTATCTTACGATTAATGAGGTATTGCCAGATCAAGCGATCTTTCACTTGATGGTCAATATCGTAGTGCTTGAATTGATTCTCAAGCTCAGCGATTGCAATCTTGTCCTTGTTTTGCATGGCGTGTCTCCGTATCGATCTTAGGTCGAACTTCATCCAGACTCCCAAAAAAACCGCCCACAAGGGGCGGATCAAAAACAACATGAAGGGAGATTCAAATGATGATCCTGATTCATGACACCATCATGTCACTTTTATGTCAGCCATGGAGGTGTCACATTTAAGTCACGGGCCTTTTGTAAGGTATGCACAAAAGGAGCCCAATCGTGAAATTAAACCAGGAAGAACTCTCCGAGTGGTATAAAAAAGCCCAAGATGAAATCCTTGATGATTTGGATGAGGAGCTTGAGCTTGAGCTCGACGACCAGAGACTGGGTGACGATGGGGATGGCCTCATTTCGATCAATCGCCAGTTCTACTTTCGGGAACTCTTTCGTCTTCAAAAGGAACTCATTAAATTACAAGACTGGGTAGTTCATCAAAAGCTCAAAGTCGTTGTTCTGTTCGAAGGCCGTGATTCGGCAGGTAAGGGCGGTGCCATTAAACGGATTACCCAGCGTCTAAATCCACGCGTTTGTCGAGTGGTTGCTTTGTCTGCACCATCGGAGCGTGAAAGAACCCAGTGGTACTTTCAGCGCTACATCGCACACCTTCCAGCAGCGGGCGAAATCGTTTTATTTGATCGTAGTTGGTATAACCGCGCTGGCGTTGAAAAGGTCATGGGCTTTTGTACCGACAAAGAGTATCGCGAGTTCCTAGAGACCGTACCTGAGTTTGAAAAAATGATCATCGGTTCCGGAATTATCTTAATTAAGTATTGGTTCTCGATTTCCGATGAAGAGCAATACAACCGCTTTACTCAACGTATCCACGATCCCTTAAAGCAGTGGAAGTTGAGCCCCATGGATTTAGAGTCAAGACGGCGCTGGGAAGATTACACGAAAGCGAAAGAAGCAATGCTTGAGGCTACTCATCGCGCCGAAGCGCCTTGGTGGGTCGTGGCAGCGAATGATAAAAAACGTGCCCGTCTCAATTGCATTCATCACCTGCTATCGCAAATACCGTATCAGGAGATTGACCATCCCCATATCGTTTTACCTGAGCGGGTGCATAACCCTGACTATATTCGCGGGCCAGTACCAAAAGAAATGTACGTGCCAGATATCTACTAATTTCAATTCAAGAGGGGCTTGTGATGCGGGATCAAATGATTGCTTTAATGACACAGTTGCGAGCGGGCGAGGGAATTTCACTAGAGGATTTTCGTGAAATAACCTATAAAGAACGAGAGTTCCTATTTAATGAGATCCAGTACTGGTGCCTTTATGAGAAGGATGATCCTGCCTCATTTGCGGCTGGCAAGATTCCAAATTAATTGCACAGGTTGATTTAGTTCCTAGTTTGGTCGGTTCTCTGGCAAAGACCATAACTCGTCAAATAGAGAGTTACTCCATTGAGTACATGCCATAACCAGTGGGTACTAAAGCCAGAGTCGCACAAGGGCAGGTCGAGTTGACGACTCAGGAGCGAGAAGGGGAACACCAGCACTGCGATCCATAAGTAGCGTGCTGCAAGTGCATTGGAATACTGGGTTATTACGGCATAGAGCAGCAGTGCTGACCAAGCCCCTAAATACATTCCAGGGGGCGCCCAAGGGAACACGGGCTTCATAGCATTGATTGCTAATTGACAAAGCGCAATCAGAATAAAGAGCCCAATCACCGATCCGACTGGAGTCCAGCGCGAGCCCCAAGACCATTGTTTTGGAATTAGATATGCAAAGCTGATTAAGTACAGTGCGATCGCCAGCACATCAAGGAGACCCGTTAGTCGATTAGCAAAGGTATGAAAGCTAAAGCTACCTAGACCAATTAGAATGAGCAAAATAGTCATCAACCTAGAGCGCGGTGATCCTATTCGCCAAATAAGAAATCCTGCGATGATGAACGCTAGATTGGTGATTGCATTAACGGGCTCAGACCAAAAGCTAGCATCCAAGCGCTCGCAATAGATATCGACTGGATTTAGCCAAGTACTCATTGCCCCATCTTAAATGAGAACATGGGTATTTCAATGACTTCAATGGTGTTCATCAAACTGTCATTAAGCTATCGGAAGATATTTTCATTCCCGATAGTCTCTGAGGTGCGCCATGAATGAGTTTGATAGCCCGATTGTTAATCAGCGATTTGATCCTGCCCAAGCCATTACCGAGCAATCGCAGCGTCGCTTATTTCTGAAATCGAGTGCTGCGGTAGTTGCGCTCTTTGGATCTAATTTTGGGTTTGCACAAACTGCAAAATCTGTGTGGGGCGCAGCCAAACCATTTACCTTTGAATCCGTGCCGCTTAGCATGGCCAGTGATGGCATTGCGCTGCCTAAGGGGTATCAATGGGCAGTATTGGCGGCCTGGGGAGATCCAATTAACGGCAAGTTTCCGGTGATTTCCTATGATGTGATTAATACTGCTGAGCAGCAGGCCAAACAATTTGGTATGCACCATGACGGTTGTGCATTCTTTCCTGATCAAGGTTCTTCCAGTAAAGGCTTATGGGTTGTTAATCACGAATACACTGACGATGGACTCTTGCATCCAGATGGTATGAAGAATTGGTCTTTGGAGAAGGTCAGAAAAAGTCAGGCTGCACATGGCGTCACGATTGCGCATATTCAAAAGGATGCGAAGGGAAGCTGGCAGGTAGTCTCTGGTCCCTATGCTCGAAGAATTACCGGTTATACGCCATGCGCTATCTCAGGCCCAGCCGCTGGCAGTAAGTATCTGCAAACTGTATCTGACCCCAAAGGCCGCTTGGCCTTAGGTACTCTTAATAATTGCGCAAATGGTGTAACGCCATGGGGTACTTACCTGACCTGCGAAGAGAACATTAATGGATATTTTGTAAAGAAGGGGAAGGTATCCAAGGAAGAACAGCGCATTGGCGTTAATGCCAAAGGCTTTGGTTACCGCTGGGAAGAGTTTGATGAGCGCTTTAACGTAGATCTTAATCCCAATGAGCCCAATCGCTTTGGTTGGGTCGTTGAAATTGATCCACGCAATCCCGATCAAGTACCGATCAAGCGCACCGCATTAGGGCGCTTTAAGCACGAGGGTGCTGAAGTGACCTTGGCGAAGGATGGACGGGTGGTGGTGTATATGGGCGATGATCAGCGCGGTGAGTATGTGTATCGCTATGTCAGCAAGAATGCGTATCAACCTAATCAACCCGAACTCAATCGCACACTTCTCGATGAAGGTACCTTATCTGTCGCACAGTTTTCTGATAATGGGGAAGGTCGATGGATTCCCTTGATATTTGGACAAAATGGCTTAACTCCAGAGAACGGTTTTGCTGATCAAGCATACATCTTGGTTGAAACACGCTTAGCGGCTGATCAGGTGAAAGCAACTCCTCTGGATCGTCCGGAGTGGGTAGCAGTACACCCAACCGCGAAGGATGTCTATGTAGCACTAACTAATAACAGCCAGCGCGGCAAAGAGTTTCCTGTTAATGCAGCTAGTCCTCGTGCTAATAATTTGATGGGGCACATCATTCGCTGGCGGCCACGCCAGCAGGATGCAGCAAATGATCGATTTGATTGGGAGATCTTTGTCTTAGCAGGTGATCCGGATAATGCCGACCCTGACCAAAAGGGGAATATTCGGGGGGATGTGTTTGGCTCACCCGATGGTTTGTGGTTTGATCAACGCGGCATCTTATGGACTCAGACTGATGTCTCCTCTGGAGCGCTTGGTAAGGGACCATATGCGCGCATTACAAATAATATGATGTTTGCTGCTGATCCAGTAACGCGCGAGTTTAGGCGTTTTCTGATTGGTCCAAATGGTTGCGAAGTGACCGGCGTTGATTTAACACCGGATTACAAAACGATGTTTGTGAACATTCAGCATCCTGGCGAGATTCCTAGGGAGCGTGCAAACTCCGGAAATCCCAAAGCACTCAGCGATTGGCCGGATCGCAAGCTGTTCTCTCGACCACGCTCAGCAACGATTGTGATTTGGCGCGAGGACGGCAAGCCCGTCGGAGCATAATCGCTAACGAACTGCCAGTGGACGAAAGCTAAAGGGGCTGCGCTTACTCGTATCGATGGTGACTTCAAGCGCTTTAACTTGATGATCACCCATTACTTGTATTCGATAGGCACGCTCAATAACCCGTTTCGTGCCGGGGTGCTTAAAGGGCTGATCAATGATAAGTTGGTGGCTATCGCCATGGATTACCAATGCGGGTTTATTCCATTGCGATAAGAGTTGATTGAGACGGACGATCGTATCGCGCAACCCACTCTTAGGCGAAGTTTCTTGCTCAGGGGAATAAAACAAATCCGCTTGCATCGCAATTACTAGATGATCGAGCGCTCTGTCTTGTGCGACTTTAACAACATAATCAAGCCAAGCGAGATTGGCGCGATTGCGAAGGGCATATTCTTGTGCATTTGAGAAGTTATTATTTGAGCCGACTACGTGCACCGTGGCAAAGAGAGTGGTGCCACTGACCCAGTAAGCATTCTCAACAAATAGTTTGTGTTCTGGATCAATATCGGCTTGCCGAATCAGGCTCAGAGGGTTTTTACCCAAGCTGTTGCTATTTTGAAAATACAACTGGCGAATATATTGTAAGCGCTCCTCTGGATTAAATGAACCAGCAGACGGGCGATGGCAATCGGTCCATTCGTTATCACCAGGCGTATAAATTAATGGGCTCTCAAAGCGATTGAAGGATTTCCAGATGGATTCGAGATAGGTATTGGTGCAGGGCGAACCACCACTTTTAGTATCACCGACAAAGATCGTGAACGCGGGATTGATTCGATTAATCTCGGCAATGAGGTTTGCAAATAGAGCTTCATCGGCTGAACGATAGGGCATATCACCAAGCGTCACAAATCGAATTGGGTTGGCGTTGGCTGGTGCTAGAGCAAGGCAGCTAAGGCTTAGGAGAAGGGCGGTCAGAATGTAACGCAGATTATTTTTTATTGATTTCATCAGATTGAAATAATTCTTCAGGAAAATAACATGGTAATAATGAATCAATTTACGCAAGCAAAACTAACATGCCCCCACTGCCAGGCAACCGAGATCATTTCGGTTGATGCCAGTGATAGTAAGCAATTCCATCAATGTATGCACTGCCATCGCCCCTATGGCGTTAGTAAAAATGATTGCTGCATCTTGTGTAGTTACGGGGATGTGTTGTGCAGTCAAGTCGATCAAAACCTCGCCTCCTAAAAAAAGACCGCCCACACGGGGCGGTGATAACAACTTTCAGGGAGTGTATTCATTCTGAATTTACTCTGTGACCGTTTAATGTCAGGTTGATGACAGGCCATTAATTGTGCGGCGCAGCAATTTATTGTCATATTGCTTTGCTAGACTATTTTTCCTTAAATCATCTCGAGGTCCGGAATGAAAAAGCCGTCTGAAGCCGCCAAGAAAGCCAAAGCGAAAGAACTCTTTACCCTTTCTCATAAGTTATTAGATGCTGCCAAGCAGTTAAGCGAGCATCATGCTGCAGAATTGCGCTACAACATGCAACAGGCCATGGTGGCAGCCAAAACGGCAGCGCAAAAGGATGTCACGAAGTTACAGGTTATGCAGAAGAAGGCGGCTGATGATGCGGCTAAGCGAATGAGTGTTTATCAGAAGAAGGTAAAAGCAATCCTCAAAGATATTGGTAACGAGGCAGCCGATGGGGCTGAGAAGCACTTTGATCGTGCGCGTGATGCCATTAGTGATTGGATTAAAGAGGCCGACAAGAAGATCCCCATGGGTGGTGAGAAGTTGGCTAAGGTAGTCCGTGAGGTATCAGACGCCGGCGCCAAAGTATTCAAGGAAGGTCGTAAAGCCGTTGCCGATGCGGTCGAGCTCGCAGAAAAGAACATCGAAAGTGCGGCAAAGAAGGCTAGCAAAACTATTCAATCCAAGGTGGCTAGCAAGAAAAGGGCGCCTACCAAGAAATTAGTACCTAGGAAGTCTCCTGTAGTAAAGAAAAAGACTCCTGCGAAGAAGGCTCCTGTCAAGAAGGCTGCGGTCGTTTCAGCCAGTTCGGCGATTGCTGCACCTGCAGTAGGCAATCCTCCAAGCAATCCAGCATAAGCTGGTCTCCCCCTCAAAATCTGAGGGGTAATAATATCGTCATTCGTAGGAATTATTTCCTTAACGATTGATTTCTATAGGGTTTTTGCATTTCCGAAACTCTAAGTTGTCATTAAAGCGTCATATTTCCTATTTATCGTTCATTTATCGCGACGTGCGAGAACCATTTAAAGGAAGATAAATGACGATTACCTTGAAAAAAGCCCTAGCAGTAGCGGCTCTTTACATGACCACCGCTAGTTTTGCTCCAGCTGCTTTTGCTGCGGACATCACTGGTGCTGGTGCAACATTCCCATACCCAATCTATGCCAAATGGGCCGAAGCTTATAAAGCTCGTACTGGCAATGGTTTGAACTATCAATCAATCGGTTCTTCAGGCGGTATCAAACAAATTAAAGCCAAGACTGTAGACTTTGGTGCATCCGATAACCCAGTAAAGTTTGAAGCACTTGAAGCCGATGGTATGGTCCAGTTCCCCGCAATTATTGGTGGAGTTGTGCCAGTTATTAACCTCGACGGTATCAAGCCAGGCCAGATTCGTTTAGATGGCCAAACTTTGGCTGATATTTTCCAAGGCAAAATCACCAATTTCAATGACAAGCGTATTGCTGATTTGAATCCTGGTGTGAAGATTCCTGCTGGTGAGATTACTGTAGTTCACCGTGCAGACGGATCTGGTACTACTGCAATTTTCACTGACTACTTAGCTAAAGTAAGCGCGGACTGGAAATCGGCTGTTGGTGCTGGTGCTGCTGTGAAGTGGCCTGCAGCTTCATCGGTTGGTGGTAAGGGTAACGAAGGTGTTGCTGCGAACGTATCACGTGTGAAGAACTCGATTGGCTATGTTGAGTATGCCTATGCCAAGAAGAACAACATGACCCACGTTCAGTTGCGTAACCAAGCTGGTCAGTATGTCCAGCCTGATGACAATACCTTTGCCGCAGCAGCAGCAGGTACGGATTGGAGCAAGATTCCTGGTATGGGAACTTTTATTACCAATGCACCTGGTGCAAGCTCATGGCCTATCACTGGCGCATCATTCATCCTGATGTATAAAAACCCAACCAACAAGGCAAGTTCTGCTGAAGTGTTGAAGTTCTTTGACTTCGCTTTCAAAGAGGGCAAGAAGATGGCTGCTGAACTTGACTATGTCGCAATGCCTGATGCAACAACCGACTTCATTCGTAAGAACGTCTGGAATCAAATTAATACCAAGTAATATTATTACTTACTGTATTAAGATCAGCCCTGGTTCATCTAGGGCTGATTTTGTCTAAAAAGGTTTAATCCATGGAAGCAGTGTTAAATACCAATGCAGTGAATGATTCGGTTTTAAGAATTGCGAAGCGTCAGCGAACTCTAGATCGACTATTTAAATACGCCACTCAGTTTTTTGCACTTTCTGTTCTTCTGACCTTGCTTGGCATCATCGCTTCATTGATTTTTAATGCTGCGCCTGCTTTAAGTAAATTTGGTTTTGGATTCTTCACTACCGTTGAATGGGACATCATCAATGGTGAGTTTGGTGGATTAATTGCCATCTACGGTACCGTTATTACTTCGGTGATTGCTTTGTTAATCGCAGTACCACTGAGTTTCGGTATTGCAGTGTTCCTGACTGAAATGTGCCCACAAGTTCTTAAACGTCCTTTGGGTACCGCTGTTGAGATTTTGGCTGCTGTGCCATCCATCATCTACGGTATGTTTGGTTTGTTTATTTTTGCGCCCCTATTTGCTGAGTATATTCAGCCTGCGTTAGCTGCGACCTTGGGTCAGATACCCGGACTTGGTATTTTGTTTTCAGGTGCTTTTAACGGCATTGGTATTTTGTGTGCTGGATTAATTCTGGCAATGATGGTTCTGCCATTCATTGCTTCGGTGATGCGCGATGTATTTGAGATCGTTCCACCGGTACTCAAAGAGTCAGCCTATGGAATTGGTTGCACCACCTGGGAAGTGGTTAAGAATGTAGTACTGCCATACACCAAGACCGGTGTAATTGGCGGAATTATGTTGGGTTTAGGGCGCGCCTTAGGTGAGACCATGGCGGTAACCTTTGTGATTGGTAATGCCCATAAGATTTCCCCCTCGTTATTTGCTCCTGGGAATTCAATTGCATCGACCTTAGCGAATGAGTTCGGCGAGGCAGAGGTTGGCCTACATTATTCCTCGTTATTTGCTCTCGGCCTAGCCCTGTTTGTCATTACATTTGTTGTTTTAACACTGGCAAAAATTATGTTGATGCGCATGGAAGCGAATCAAGGAGCGAAGACCTAATGAGCACTCGCGACCCGTCTTTATTTGCTAAGCGCAAACGCGCAAACGCTTTTGGTCTAACTTTTTCTATAACTGCTATGCTGATTGGTATGGCATTCCTACTGTGGATTCTTGCAATTCTCCTTTGGAATGGGTTTGCCGCGATTAGTCCCACCTTATTTTTTGCAAGTACACCTGCTCCTGGAACCGATGGAGGTGGTTTAGCAAACGCCATCGTTGGTAGCTTGATGATGGTATTTTTTTGCGCATTCTTTAGTACGCCGATTGGAATCCTAGCCGGTATTTACTTGTCAGAATACGGCGAGAACAACAAGTTCTCTGAAGTAACCCGTTTTGTGACCGACATTATGCTTTCAGCCCCATCGATTGTGATTGGCCTCTTTGTATATGCAATCATTGTGTATAACTTGAAGCATTTTTCGGGCTGGGCTGGAACTGTGGCACTTTCGCTGATTGCAATCCCAGTGGTTGTGCGTACTACTGAAAACATGTTGAAATTGGTGCCCACCACACTTCGCGAAGCGGCTTTTGCACTTGGCGCTCCGAAGTGGAAGGTTTCGATGAGTGTGGTCTTGCGCGCGGCGAAAAGTGGTGTGATTACTGGCGTATTGTTAGCAATTGCTCGTGTGAGTGGCGAAACAGCACCATTGCTTTTTACAGCCCTTAACAATCAGTTCTTCTCAACCAATATGAATGCTCCAATGGCCAATTTGCCAGTTGTGATCTTCCAGTTTGCGATGAGCCCTTATGACAATTGGGTTAGCCTAGCTTGGGGTGGCGCACTCTTAATCACATTCACAGTTTTAGGTTTAAACATTCTAGCCCGCGTATTATTGCGTGAAAAGGTAAGCGTATGACAACTACTATGAAATCGATGTTCCATTCGGATATTAATCAATCGAGTGCAGGAGAGGGACAGATTGCCCTGCCAACCGACACTTCGGCTGTGAATGCGCTTGAGATTAAAAATCTGAACTTTTTTTATGGAAGTTTTCAGGGTTTAAAAAATATTAACCTTAATATTCTAGAGCGCAGAGTTACAGCTTTCATTGGCCCATCCGGTTGCGGCAAATCGACCTTATTGCGCACCTTAAATCGCATGTACGACCTCTACCCAGGCCAGCGCGCTGAAGGCGAAATCAATTTCTACGGTGAGAATATTCTTGAAAAGGGCAAGGATGTTAACTTGCTCCGCTCACGGATTGGTATGGTCTTCCAAAAGCCAACACCATTTCCTATGTCCATTTATGAGAACATCGCTTTTGGTGTACGTTTGTATGAGCGCCTCTCTAAAGCTGAAATGGATGAGCGCGTCGAGTGGGCCTTAAACAAGGCAGCTCTTTGGACTGAAGCGAAGGACAAGCTTAATCAAAGCGGTTTATCACTCTCCGGCGGTCAACAGCAGCGCCTTTGCATTGCGCGCGGCGTGGCAGTGAAGCCCTCCATTTTGCTGTTGGACGAACCAACCTCTGCTCTGGATCCGATTTCGACTGCCAAGATCGAAGAATTGATTAATGAGCTCAAAAAAGATTACACGATTGCGATCGTGACTCATAATATGCAGCAGGCTGCCCGTGTTTCTGACTTCACTGCCTATATGTACCTTGGTGAGCTCATCGAATACGGCAAGACCGACCAAATCTTTATTAAACCCGCTAAGAAAGAAACCGAAGACTACATCACTGGTCGCTTTGGTTAATTAGGAGACATTATGAACGACCGCCATCTCTCATCGCAATTTGATGAAGACTTAAATTCGTTGTGCAGTAAGTTACTGCAAATGGGTGGTTTAGTGGAATCGCAAATTGAAGTTGCGATGCGTGGCTTTTCAGAGACCAATATTGATTTATGCAATCAAGTCATTGATCGGGAAAAAACCGTTAATTCCTTAGAGGTCGAGATTGATTCGTCGTGCGCTGAACTAATTGCCCGTCGTCAACCAACGGCTCGTGACTTGCGCTTGGTGATGGCGATTTCAAAGGCCATTACTAATTTAGAGCGTGCCGGTGATGAAGCTGAGCGGGTTGCGAAGCGCTCTAAGCGTATTATCGAGCAGTCTGTGAACTACAAGATTAATGCTGCAGAGATCAAGCTCTCTGGCCAAATGGCGATCGATCTCTTAAGACAATCACTTGATTGTTTTGCTCGACTCGATGCGGTTGGTGCCGCAAAGGTGGTCGAAGACGATAAGCAAATTGATGAAGAGTTCAGGGGTTTTGTGCGTAAGCTGATTACCTATATGGCCGAAGATCCAAAGATGATCTCCACCGGACTAGATCTTCTCTTTATTGCAAAAGCAATTGAGCGGATTGGTGATCATGCAAAGAATATTGCTGAGTTTGTAATTTACATTGTGAAGGGTTCGGACGTGCGTCATGTGCCCCATGATGATCTGATTCGCGAAGCAACTAAATAGCCTATGCCCCATCGCATTCTGATTGTTGAAGACGAACCTTCGATTGCAGAACTGATTGCGATTAACCTAAGCCATTCGGGATTTACCGTCGACCGCGCCTTGCAGGCTGAGGAGGCGATGCGGATGATTCGTGTACACCGTCCTGATCTCTTGATTTTGGATTGGATGATGCCCGGTAAGTCGGGAGTGCAATTTACCAAAGAGCTGCGCGCGAGCCCTGATTTACAAAATATTCCGATTCTGATGCTCACCGCTAAGGGAGCAGAGGCCGATAAGATCCAGGGGCTGGATTCTGGGGCGGATGATTATGTGACCAAGCCATTTTCACCGAAGGAGCTGATTGCCAGAGTGAAGGCATTGCTGCGACGAAACTCAGTCTTGGGATTGGGTGAGGAGGTCTTAAAGCTGGGCCCCATGCAATTGGATCCTGCAACCCATCGGGTCACCGTGTCTTATCCCGGCGAGAAGGATCAGTTTGTCAATTTAGGCCCAACCGAATTCCGTCTTCTGCAGTTCTTTATGAGTAATCCAGAGCGGGTTCATACCCGTTCGCATCTCCTCGATAGGGTCTGGGGCGACCAGGTTTACATTGAGGAGCGGACTGTCGACGTTCACATTAAGCGCTTGCGTTCAGCCTTATCCGAAGCCAATTGCGACCAATACATTGAGACCGTGCGCGGTAGCGGTTACCGAATCACCAAAACCCCAGGTTAAGCTGCTTGCTTAAATTTTGAGCATCGCTTCAAGATGCTCTAAGATGTCGCCATGCTTTCTGGATTTCTGCGACTTATTCCGATTCTTGTGCTCGCTGGTATTGCTGGCCTAATCGGTGAGGCATTCTTAGCCGATGAGCTTGGTTGGTTGCTCGCCGTATTCATCATCGTGTTGAGCCTCTTTATTGCTTACGTCAACCAATCGCGTTTAGATGTTTTTGTGAAGGGCGCTGGGATTTCCCATCTGTCTGGATTTGGCGGTGCCTGGGCGGAGATCTTTTTTAAGCTCCAACGTATTATTACTGGCTTGCGTAAGGATATTGAGCAGATTGAGCGTCAGCATAAGCGCTTTATTGAGGCCTTTCAGGCGTCTCCCAATGGGATTGTGATGCTCGACGATCAGGATCAAATCGAGTGGTGCAATGCGATTGCAGAGCAGTTCCTTAGCATCCAGTTCAAGCGAGATGTATTGCAGCGGATTCACTATATCGTGCGTCGCCCTGAGTTTGTACAGTACATTACGGGGCGTAAGTACGAGGAGCCGGTCGTATTGGAAAAGATGGGGGCAAATTCCAGTCGGATTCTGCGCTTACAGGCCTTCCCATTCTCTGAGAACCGGCGCTTGGTCTTGATTCAGGATATTACCGATTTGAGTAAGGCTGAGGCCATGCGACGTGACTTCGTGGCGAACGTTTCGCACGAGATGCGCACGCCACTCACGGTCATGATGGGATTTTTGGAAACAGTTCAGACCTTAGATCTTCCCCCAGAGCAAAAAGCCCAATACCTTGAGATGATGATGGACCAGGGTAAGCGTATGAAAAACCTGGTTGAGGATCTCTTGACTCTGGCAAATCTCGAGGCCAATACCCAGCCAGCCCCTCTTAATAGCGTTTCCATGAGCTATCTCATGTCGCTCATTAAAAATGATGCCTACGCTTTATCGCAGGGTAAACATGCTCTGAACGTTCATCTCAATACAGCGTGCAATTTATTGGGTGAGGAACGTGAAGTTTTATCAGCCTTTAGTAATTTGGTATCCAATGCGATCCGGTATACCCCCGCGGTTGGATCGGTGTCGGTCTCATGGGGCATTAATGCCGCAGGCGAGGGTGAGTTCTCGGTCGCTGATACTGGGCCGGGTATTTCATCGGAGCACATTCCGCGCTTAACGGAGCGCTTTTATCGTGTCGATCGAAGTCGCTCGCGCGAGACCGGTGGCACTGGCTTAGGATTGGCAATCGTGAAGCATGTGGCTAATCGCCATCAAGCCCAGTTATTGATTGAGAGTACCCTTGGCAAGGGCAGTACCTTTACTCTGCGCTTTCCGCCCGAGCGAATTTCTTAAGTAGTTCGAGTTGACCCACGATCGCGGTTTGGTTGATGCGTGGTTTACTCTTGACATAACTACCATCTGCCTTCATGAGCCATGCTGAGGCATTGTCTTTGAGCAAAATCATCAAGCCTTCATGAATGATCCGTTGCTTTAGTTTGGGATCCTTGACGGGGAAGGCGACCTCGACGCGGCGAAGGAGATTGCGCTCCATCCAATCTGCACTCGACAGATAGACCTGCTCAGAGCCACCATGGTAGAAGTAATAAATCCGATGATGCTCTAAGAAGCGACCTACAATCGAGCGCACCTTAATGTTCTCAGACAGGCCCTTGACCCCGGGGCGCAGAGCGCAGACACCGCGCACAATCAAATCAATCTTCACTCCAGCTTGCGAGGCTTTATAGAGCTCCTCGATGATGGTCTTCTCTAAAAGCGCATTCATCTTACCAATGATGCGCGCTTTCTTGCCTTGCTTCGCAGCCTTGGTCTCAGCACGGATGTGATGCACGAGTTGCTCAAGCATCGTGAAGGGTGCTTCCCATAGCTCTCGGGTCTCGAGTTGCATACCAGTCCCCGTGAGTTGCTGAAAAACCTGATGCACATCCTTAGTGATGAGTGGATCGCAGGTCATCAAACCAAAATCAGTATAGAGCTTGGCGGTACGAGGGTGGTAGTTACCGGTTCCTAGGTGTGCGTAGCGTACCAGCGCGGTCTTACCCGACTTATGGATTTTCTCTTTGCGAACGATTAGCAACAGTTTGGCATGGCATTTATGACCGACCACCCCATACACCACATGCGCACCCACTTCCTCTAGGCGAGCCGCCCAATTAATATTGGTTTGCTCATCAAAACGGGCAAGAAGCTCAAGCACCACTGTAACCTCTTTACCATTTTGGGCTGCCTCAATCAGCGCTTCCATCACTGGTGATTTATCACCAGTTCGGTAGACCGTTTGCTTAATCGCCATGACGTGAGGGTCTCGACTGGCTTCGCGTAAGAGGTCCAAGACGGGCTCAAAGCTCTCATAAGGATGATGCAAGAGTAGATCGGACTGTTTAATGCGCTCAAAGAATGAGATCACGCCACTACCTGAACCACGTTTGAATGGCATAGCAGGAATATGAGGCTTAAAGACCAGCTTAGGCTCATCGACCAAGTCAGGGAGTTGCGCAAGGCGGACTAAATTGACGGGGCCATTAACCCGATAGCAATCGCGCATGTCGAGATTGTTCTCTTTGCATAGGCGTTGCAACAATGCTTCTGGGATATTGATGTTTGCTTCAAGTCGCACGGCATCGCCTAAATGGCGGGTGGGCAACTCACCTTGTAAGGCTTGGCGTAAGTCGGTGATCTCGTCATCGGATACAAAGAGATCGGAATTGCGCGTGACCCGAAATTGATAACAGCCTAGGACGCTCATTCCTGGGAACAGTTGACCTACAAAGGCCTGAATAAACGATGATAAAAAGACAAATGCTTCTTGACGACCCGCAAGGCGCTTCGGCATTTTGACCAGGCGAGGGAGTGAACGCGGTGCCTGCACCACGGCGAGATTCGCTTTGCGCCCAAATGCATCCTTACCTTCGAGCTGAACAATAAAGTTCAGACTTTTATTGATCACGCGTGGGAATGGGTGAACGGGGTCGAGCGCGATAGGTGTTAGGAGGGGAAAGAGTTCTTCTTTAAAGAAGTCTTCGGCCCAAACGCGTTGTTCGTGATTCCAGTGCTCGGGCAGTAAGAACTGAATATTGACTTTACAAAGTTGAGGAAGTAATACTTGCTGATACAGGTGGTATTGGCGATCAACGAGCGCATGCGCGTGTTGAGAGACTAACTCATAGTTCTCAGCAATTGTGCGCCCGTCAGCACCCACTTTTAAGGGGTTGTCGATGAGCTGCTCTTTGATGCCCGACATCCGGATCTCAAAAAACTCATCGAGATTACTTGAGACAATACTGAGAAAGCGAATACGCTCGAGGAGGGGGATCTTTGGATCCTCGGCTTGCGCCAGAACCCTTGAATTAAACTCCAGGATACCGATTTCACGGTTGAGTAATAAAAGTGACATATCTCTTTATATTTCACAAATGTGTCACTTTTATTTCATACGATAATAGTCTTTGATCCTAATAAATTCTAAATACCGTGTCTAAGACCAGCACCTCCAATAAGCCCGGACTAGACCTAGTGGCCGCTGTGGACCTTGGCTCCAATAGCTTTCGACTGCTCATCTGCCAGGCCTACATTACCCCCTCCGGGATGCAGTTGCGTACCATCGATACCTTGCGTGAACCGGTTCGCTTGGCGGCAGGCTTAACCCCCGGCAAGGTCTTGGATGACGAAGCGATGGAGCGGGGCTTAGGCGCAATTCGACGCTTTGGGGAGCGCTTGCGGGGCTTTAGACCTGAACAGGTGAGAGCCGTTGCCACCAATACCTTACGGGTAGCGCGCAATGCGCAAAAGTTTGTGCAAGAGGCTCAGGTTGCCTTGGGATTTCCGATTGAGGTGATTGCGGGAGTTGAAGAGGCCCGCTTAATTTACATCGGCACCTCGCATGAGGCTCCCGCTGTTTCTGGTAACCGCTTGGTCATCGATGTAGGTGGTGGCTCGAGCGAGTTCATCATCGGTAAGGGCTATGAGCCAAAGCTCTTAGAGAGTCTTTATATCGGTTGTGTATCGCACAGCATCCGTTTTTTCCCGAACGGCACGATCGATCCCCACGCATTTAAAGAGGCAGAGCTTGCAGCGCGCCGTGAGGTGCAAGTGATTAAAGGACGATTTAGTAAGTCGGGTTGGAATCAGGTGATTGGTTCATCCGGAACCGCACGCGCCTTATCGGATTTGATTGCAGATAATAAACTCAATGGCTCTGGGGAGAAGTCGACCCTTGACCCCTTAGACAATAGTGGTGCGGGAGTGATTACTTTGCAAGGCCTCAAGGGTCTCAAGAAACGCCTACTCGACTTTGATCACATCGATCGCGTCAATCTCATGAACCTTAAGGATGATCGTCGTCCCGTTTTACCTGGAGGACTATCGATCATGCTCGCCATCTTTGATGAGTTAGGCATTGAGCGTATGGAGGTTAGTGATGCGGCCCTGCGCGTGGGTGTACTCTATGATCTATTGGGTCGTACGCAACATGACGATATGCGTTTCGTAACCGTTGAACAGTTCATGCAGCGCTATGCAGTTGATCGTGAGCAGGCCCATCGCTTAGGAATGCTAGCTGCAGAGTTCTTAGCCCAATTACCAAAACCGAATCATGAGAGCCGCACCGACAACCTCGCGTTACTCGGTTGGTCGGCTAACCTGCATGAGGTTGGATTATCGATCTCGCATAATGGCTATCACAAGCACTCGGCCTATATTGCTGCAAATGCCGATATGCCAGGGTTCTCTAAGAATGATCAAGCCCGACTGGCGGCGCTCTTATTGGGACACACAGGCAAGCTCGGAAAGCTCTCAAACAATGCAAATTTCACCGACTGGCGGATGTTGTTCTGCATCCGTCTAGCGCATGTCTTATGCCGCTCGCGTATGGATGAGCACTTACCCAAGGTGAAGGTAAAGAATCCCAACAGTGAGACCTTTGAGGTCCTGCTTGATCGACAGTGGGCAAGTGCCCACCCCTTAACCGAGTTCAGTCTGCGTAAAGAAGCAGCGGAGTGGGAACGAATTGGGTACCGCTATACCCTAAAGTTAATCGACTAGTCCGCTTTTTCTAGAAAATGCTTCGCGTAGCGCGGATTCATTTCGGAGAGACGCAACATCGTGAGTAGGTCAGCGGTGTTGAAGTCGGGATCCCAAGCCGGAGCACTGCAAATCTTGGCCCCAAGTTTCAGGTAGCCCTTGATGAGTGGTGGCGCTTCAACATCAAGACCACCATTGAGACGATCTAAGGGTAGGGGTAACTTCGGGAACGCATGATTCTCAACCGGTGCCATTTGCTCTGGCCCGAGTGAGTTGTAAAGGCTTGCCGCATAGTGACCACCATCCGCCATCGGAATGCTGGCGCAACCTAGCATGATTTCGTATTGGTGCTGTTTCATATACTGGCCAAGACCACTCCACAAAGCCATGATCACTGCACCCGAGCGATAGTCCTCATGCACACAGGAGCGACCCACTTCAACCATTTTGGGGCGTAAGTGATTAATGCGGGAGAGATCAAATTCAGAGTCCGAGTAAAGGCGACCGAGTTGACTGGCTTTATGGGGTGGCAGGACCCGGTAGGTACCAATCACACGCAAGGTCTCAGGGTCACGAATGAGCAAGTGGTCGCAATAGGCATCAAACTCGTCGATATCAAGACCTTCTTCATTAGCCGGTAAGCGTGCACCCATCTCTTCAGCAAACACCTTGTAACGCAAGCGCTGTGCTTCTTTGATCTCTTCGTCATTGATGGCCCACGAGATCTTAAAGGGGGCGCGTTTAGCTTTACCTAAAAGCTGTGGAACATTTTCTAATCCGGTCTTGGATGGAGATGTGTCAGATTTGGCCTGACTCTTGGTGGGCTCAGCCTTTTTACCAAAGAATTTTTTGAGGGGATTCAATTTATCCGCCCAGGCTTTTGTCGGAATTGATGCGTTCGCATGACGTTTTGTTGTAATGAATAAGTTGTCCAGGGGCGAAAATGGATTTGGGATATCAGGCATCGCGGTTCCTAAGTTGATAGCCTGATCTTATAGGGCATATATTACAGGAATAAGGCATGGGTGACAGAGTCATAAATAATTGATCTTATTAAATAAATTCTTGATAAAGGACGGCAGCCCAGATCACAAAGGCGATTAATAGGGCCAACATCACGGCGGCCGAGCCAAAATCCTTGGCCCGTTTAGAGAGGTCGTGGTGTTCAAAAGAGATCCGGTCAATAGCCGCTTCTACGCTCGAGTTGAGTAGTTCAATGACCAGCACCATGATTAAGGAGCAGATCATGAGCGCCTTTTCAAATAGTCCGACTGGCAAGAGAATGGCAATTGGACTTAAGACAAGCAATAAAACTAACTCCTGCCGAAACGCGCTTTCCTCCTGATACGCAAAGATCAAACCATGCCACGAGTTTTTAGCGGCATGGATTGCCCGGGTCAGACCGCGGTTCCCCTTATGGGGATTTTGTTTAATGTCGTAGGGTTGACTCATTAAGCAGGAACCGTTTGCGTGCTCACATGCACACGAACTGGTTTTAAATGATTGGCAAATTGCTCGCTTGCAGCTTTCCATGAGAACTTCTCGGCATGAGCACGCGCTACCTCACGCGGAATGCGCAGCGCTTCCATGCATGCAGTCTTTAAATCCTCGTGCATAACCCCAGCCTTGGAGTCACCCAATACATCAATCGGACCCGTCACAGGGTAAGCAGCGACAGGGAGACCACACGCCATGGCTTCAAGCAAAACGAGACCAAAGGTGTCGGTCTTGCTTGGGAACACAAAGACATCAGCGGCAGCATAGACCTCGGCCAATTGATATTGATTAAGGACGCCAAGATAGTTCACGAGGGGGTATTTCTCTTTAATTTCTTTTAAGGCCGGACCATCACCGACCACCCACTTTGATCCAGGCAGATCAATCTCCAAAAACGCATTGATATTCTTTTCAACTGCAACCCGACCTACATACAGGAAGATGGGATGGGCAGAATTTAATACTTTGGAGGGTTGAACTTTAAAGATCTCAAGGTCAACACCGCGTGACCAGATCACAACATTATCAAAACCGTATTTCTCGAGATCGTCTTTGACCACTTGGGTGGGTGCCATTACCGCCATCGATGGGCCATGAAACCATTTGAGGAAGCGATAGGTCCACGCCAGTGGAATACGAGCCCGTGCATAGACGTATTCCGGAAAACGAGTGTGGTAAGCGGTTGAGAATGGTAAGTGATGGCGCAGTGCATACGAGCGTGCCGCCAAGCCAAGTGGCCCCTCGGTCGCAATGTGAATCGCATCGGGCGAGAAGGCCTTCATCCGCTTGGCAACTCCTTTACCAGGTAGGATCGACAAGGAGATGTCTGGATAAGTCGGGCAGGGGATGGTCTTAAATTCTGTGGGGGTAATCATCTCGACCTGATGCCCCATCTTCTGCAGCTCATACGTAGTTTGCTTTAAGGTTCGTACAACGCCATTGACTTGGGGTTCCCAAGCGTCAGTTACGATCATGATTCTCATGAAATTGTCTCCATTGAATGAGTAGTAGTGGAATGCGCCATCAACGCAGGTGCTGAGGCTCGGCTTGGAAAAGAAATTGATAGATTGATTTGTTCAACCATCACCTCCTCGATGACCGGTTTGTCATCCAAGATGCGCGGCCAATGCACAATCTTGAGCTCGCCCTCGTGGGTTTCAACTAGGGCAGTCAAGCTTTCGACCCAATCGCCATCATTGCAATAGAGGAGGTTGTCGATCATGCGGATCTCGGCTTTATGAATGTGCCCACAGACCACGCCTTGGCAACCTCTTAGGCGCGCCTCGCGCGCCATGATCATTTCAAAGTCGGCGATGTAACTCACTGCATTCTTCACCTGGTGCTTTAAGTATTGCGAGAGCGACCAATACTGCATGCCCATCCGAACGCGTAGAAGATTGAGGTAGCGATTGAAGTACAGAATCAGGGAGTAGAGGTTGTCACCCACATAGGCAAGCCACTTAGCGTATTGCATCACACCATCAAATAGATCGCCGTGGGTAATCCAGAGCTTGCGACCATCGGCCGTTGTATGAATGGCCTCAGGTACCACTTTGATTTCACCAAAGGAGAGACCCAAGAACTGACGAATAGACTCATCGTGATTGCCGGGTACATAGACGACCTCGGTGCCTTTGCGAGCCTTGCGTAAGATCTTTTGTACTACATCGTTGTGTGACTGTGGCCAGTAGATACTCTTCTTTAGGCGCCAACCATCAATGATGTCACCCACTAAATAAAGGGTATCGGATTCGTTATGCTTTAAGAAATCGAGGAGGAATTTAGCCTGGCATCCAGGTGTCCCGAGATGCACGTCTGAGATCCAAATGGCTCGATAGTGCTTCATGGACCTCTACGATGCCACCGCATCATGAAATCATCATGACACTTTGGTGTCAGTTTGATGACAAGCGCCAATACATCCCCTTTATCATCTGAACTATGGCAGATTCATCCCGACCCTTACTCTGGCCCGCCTTGCAAATCATTCTGCATGTGATCAAAGGCACATTGATCCTGATCGTGATCTTTCCCTTTGTGCAAGAATCGACTAAAAAACGCCATATTCAAGCGTGGTCGAAGCAACTGCTTAGCATCTTTGGGCTCAAACTCAAGGTCATCCATACCGAGTATTTACCCAAGAGTGGGGGCTATTTGATTGCGGCAAACCATATTTCGTGGATTGATATTGCCAGTATTCATTCCTTCTTACCCTGCCGCTTTGTGGCGAAGTCAGAAGTCGCTGGCTGGCCCGTCTTTGGGTGGATGGCTAGGCAAACTGGAACCCTTTTTATTCGTCGAGACAATAAACGGCATGGCAAAGAGATTGCTAAGCAATTGGAAGATCTCCTTCCCAAAGAGCCAATATGCATCTTCCCAGAAGGCACCTCAACGGCAGGAGATCAGGTCTTGCCATTCAAGACGAATCTCTTTGAGTCAGCCGCCCAAACCCAGGTGCAAACCTTCCCAATGGCCATTCGGTATCGCAATGCGCATCAGGAATATAGCGATGCGACGGCCTTTATTGGCGATATGACCTTAATTGACTCAATTACCAAGATGCTCAGAGCCAAAGCCATTACCGTCGAGTTGATTTTTGCTCCAAGTCCAGCAACCGATCTGGATCGCAAGGATCTCGCGCTGTATTGCGAGACCCAAGTGCGATCCATGATTGAGACTAGAAGTTAGCTCGAACGCCCACCATCAAACTACGACCGGGTTGGGGTGCGTATAAACGAACCGCCATCGGCGTGGTGGCATACCGAATATCATCGTTCAGAATATTCTTGAGCATCATATAGCCCGTCCAACTCACCTTGTTGATCTTCTCGGTATAGGACAAACCGGCATTTAAGAGGTTATAGCTTGGCGTGGGCCCAACTTCCCAGGTGGCTAAACGATTTTGTTGAAAGCTATAGGTATAACTCGCATTGGCCAACCACCCATTCTTCTGATGCGCTACCTGCACACCAACCCGAGGAGCGGGTTGCAAGGGCAAGTTACCACCGGCATCAAAGGTGCCTTGAGATGCATCGGCAAACAAACGTGCGCCACTACCCACATTGCCCCAGTTGTAGGTCAGCTCACCCTCAGCCCCCTTGATGGTGGCAGCGGCTTGTTGGGCTTGAACGACTGAGAAATCTTCTCCATTTTCTGATACCCCAGTGTAGTAACCATAAATGTAGTTACTAAATTTGTTGAGATATACATTCACCTTGCCCCGAACTTGCCCCATAGTTCTCTGAATATTGACCTCTAGATTATGTGAGGTCTCTTTACTTAAGTTTGAGTTACCCACTGTAAAAGTGGCCGTCGACTCATGAATACCGTACGAGTAAAGCTCTTGCGCACTAGGTGCGCGCTGAGAGACCGTATACGACAAACCTGTGCCATACCCACTCGCAAAGTTCCAGAGGCCACCAGCAGAGTAGGAAAGCAAGTTAAAGTTTTTGCTCGCTAAAGAGGGCGTTTGTGGGGCATTTGTTGCTACACCATCCAATGTAAATCCAGGATCCTGAAAAACAGTTGCGGAGTTTGGATTTTGTTTGATGCTGTCATAGCGCAAACCAAGATTACCTTGCAGCGCACCCCAGCGGCCTTCCTCAATCCAAAAGAGTGCATTGGAGTTGGTCTTAGTGGA
>VFQS010000966.1_pt1 | contig 28285 bp, 41 predicted proteins | sample 3512361 | NCBI WGS metagenome assembly VFQS01 (sample SAMN10412375, study PRJNA504923) | tailings metagenome | isolation source: Relicate 1 Philex TSF3 active mining | place: Philippines
TCCGGGAAAAGCACGGGGGGAAGGGACGGATCGGCGTTGCCGCACCACATACGGCGCGGGCAGGTCGTACACTGCACCCCCGGGCGGCTGACCGCCGGGCAGACGATCCCGAGGCCGATCGGGGTGTCGAGGGTCCGGGCGCCGGAAGCGGCGGCTCCGCGCCCGACGACGAGCGCGGCCCGCCAGCCCGCGGCGCGCGCGTCGATGACGTCCGCGGGGGAATCGCAGCTCGCCATGAGGATCCCGCGGAGGGGCGCCACGTACGGGCGGCGCCAGTGGTGGGTGTACCCGAGCGCCGCGATGCCGGCGGCGCGGAGGATCGGGAGCGCTCCCAGCGTCTCCGCTACCAGCGCGGGGGATCCGGCCGGATCCCCGAGCATGCCGAGACGGGCAACGCGTACGTGACGGGGCGCGCGACGGATCGCGCCCCCCACGGTGTATCCGTCCGGGTCGGATGCCGCTCCACGGAGTACTGCCGCGTACGCCGGCACCACGGTACCGTGCCACGCGTAGCAGCCTCCTTCCCGCCGCGGGCACCCCTCGCACGATGCGAGGCCTGCATCACGGCTGTCCGGCCACGCCGAGAGGCACGGGCCGGTTTTTTTGTTTTTTTCACTCACTGTCCAGATCACTGAGCCCTCCAAGCGCACCCAGCGGGCGCGGGGTGCGCTGTCTCCGTCACACGGTGCGGGCCCGCGCGGGCGTGCCGCGTGACACTCTGTGACAACCACCGGGATACCGGGCGTTCGCTCGTGACTCTGTCACGGAATGTCACGTCACACGATGCCAGGCGCGCCGCCAGGATACAGTGCTGGTGTCGGGCGACCGGCGAGGGGGGACCATGGCAGCGTGGATCGCGAGGGCGGAAATCCAACGGCTCGCGCGTAAGGCCCGGCGAACGCCCGGGCCATTCTGGAATGCGATCAACGCGAGTCGGAAGTCGTGGCGCTACGGGGCGGGAGTGCCGATCGCGCAAGCCCTCGCGGCGTTTGTCGCCGCTGCGCGGGCGCCCCACGAAGGCGGGTTTATCCCGCCAGCGCTGCGCCCGGGGCGGAGTGCAGCCCTGCGCTAGGACTAGTCGCGTCTAGTCCTACCGGCTTGAAATAGTCCTAGGTATAGTGAGTGCAGCTGGCGACGGTCGCCAGCGACCTAAAGGAGCTTCCTATGACGCGTTCTCCTGTTCCTATCCCGGTTCCACCCTGGGACCGCGTTTCCGACGTTCCCGTTGGCGGCATGATGGCACTGGTAGATGAAGGTCCCGCCGGGTTCGGCATCGTGGTGACTGACGTCGATGGTGGCGGCGTATGGCACCCCGATGAGGATGCCTGCGTCGACATTCGGCGGCACCGCGACCCGGCACGGGCGGCGGTGGAGCTTTGCCAGCGCAGCCCGATGCGCGGGCGGTGGTCCCTCTAATGAAACCCGGACACCTTGGTACCATCGTTGACTATGTAGAACAGAATCCTGGATGTTCGACAATCGAAGTGTGGCGCGGGCTGCCACACATTCAACGAGCCTACGTGTACTCGGTTGTCGAGAAAGCCGTACGTCTCGGCATCCTGCGCTACGGCGACCGTCGGAGCGACCGCGGCCGCGCGCGACCGCTCTACACGCGCCAGCTCGTCATGGACCTGCCCACCACGTCCCTGGTTGGTGGCGCCCGATGACCCGGACCATCCTGCCCCTGTACGTCCTGTCAAAAGACGGCCAGCCGGTAGAGCTGCGCGAAGTCAGCCGGCACTTGGCGGCGTTGGTGGCGCATGTCCGACAGGTGCACTACGAATTTGAGACGTGGGATGACGAGCTCGTATCCCTGGCATGGCGCTTAGCTTCCGCGTACCGCGACGCCGGAGGGGACGAATGAAGCCAGCCACCCGACGTGACGCTGCTGACCTGTACGTGTCTGACGAGTTGCGAGCTGCGCTCGCCACTCTCGCTCGTAGATCCAACCCTCGTAGAACCCGGAGGTCCCCCGTGTCCCGCCTGACCCTACTCCCGACAACCCCCGAAGAAGCGTACCGCACCCGGCGGCTCCCGCCCTGGGTCACCCGGACGTGGTCGCCCGTACTGCGATCGTGGCCGGACAGTCCGACGGGCAATCTCATCCGTGCCAGGGTCGTCAGCTCCGCGGTCCCGAGCCACGCGTGCTTGGTGGACGGCCGGCGGCGCTTCCTAAATCGCCACCTAGAGGCCGTGATTGCGATCATGGACCGGGAGGAAAAAGCGTTCAATGACCCGGCCTTCCAGTTCTGGACGGTGGAGGCAGTCCGGGTTGAGGGTGAGGTCGTGGTGTGGCGGGCCACGATCCCGGTAGAATGTCACGAGGCCACGCCGGAGACCCAACCCCCGGATAAGTAGGGGGTACCCAAGGAGGGACCACCATGCCGCTGGCAATCGTCGACCAGGATCGACGCGGGGACATCACCGTCCGGTTCGTGTCCGCGGGCCTCCGCGGGCGCATCCGGAAACACACCGGCCGAAAGTGCAGCGTGCTGCTGCAAGGGGACGCCGGCTCGGCGTTCCTGGAAGGGCTGCCCGCGCGCGCGCGGCGGGAGGTCGCCGAGGGGTGGTCGCCCGCCGTTCGCCTCACTTGGGAGGAGGTCGGCGCCCTGGTGGGCGACGACTTCGCGGGGGCGCCGTGAGCACACCAAGCGCGTAGGGCGCCGTCTACTGAACCCTCGTAGATCCACCCTCGTAGATCCCTCACGCCCCGCTCGGGTCATGCCGGCGGGGCTCAAGAGTTAGGAGGTGCCCTTGGCCCACGTACAGGCAGGAACCGTTTCCCACCACCCGAGCGGCGACCGCGCCGCTCTTATCGTCGACATCGGAGTCGCCGCGCTGATCCGGCCGCACGTCGTGATCAGCGGGGTGGCACCCTCCAGGGGGGAGGAAATCACCGAACGGGTGGCCGGCGCCCTCGGGGCGTCGAACGGGGCCGAACCCGATTGGTTGTGGTGCGGGCGGCACGCGCTGCGAACGCTGCGGGTCGACGTCGGGCGTGGGGGCGAGCACGCGACGCCCACCTCGCTGGACCTCGCCATCGCGGTCGGGATCCTCGCGGCGACGGCTGCGATCCCCGCGGTGGCGCTGGAAGGCGTCGTTTTCTGGGGCGCGCTGGGGCTCGACGGCGCGCTGCGCGCCCCCCGCGGCGCGCTCGCCGTGGCCCGTCGGGTGCGCGACCTGGGCCTGACGCTGGTGTGCCCCTCGTCGGAGGTGCAGGGGCTCCTGCGCTGGCTGCCCGACCTCCGGGTCGCGGGAGCGGTCGACCTCGAAGACCTCATCGCGGGGCTCCGCGAGGGGCTGCGCCTCGCGGAACCGCTGGCTGCCCCCCCGCCCCCCGGGCGCCCTTCGCTGGGGCTCGAGGATGGGGCGTGGTCCCCCGAAGTCGTCGACACTGCGGTCGCTGCGGTCGCCGCGCGCAAGCCGCTGCTCCTGACGAGCTCGCCAGGGTGTGGGGCGGCCATGCTGGCAGCGCGGCTGCCGGGCATCATGCCCGCGATGACCGACGGCGAGCGCCTCGACGTCGCGACCCGCGCGTCGCTCACAGGGCTGGAGCCGGACGCGCCGGCCGTCATGTCCCGCCCGTTCCGGGCGCCCCACTACAGCGTGACGTTCGCGGGCCTGCGCGCCGAGGCCGAGCTCGCGCGTGGCGGCGTGCTCCTACTCTGCGATGTCGAGTTCTTCTCGGGCGCCGCGCTCGACTACGCGTTCTGCTTGCTCCCCGCCGACGTCCTGCTCGTGTGCTCGTCGCACGCCCCGGAGGACCTCTCTCGAGTGCGCGGGCGGCATCCCTTCAGGTTCGAGGCGGCGCTTGCGCTCAAGGACGGCAGACTCCGGGGGCAGACCACCAAGCAGACCACCACGGCCGAGGCCCGCGCGAGGGTCGCGGCGGCGTGGGCTGACGCCGGGACCGCCCATACCGGGGCGACCCCGGCCCCATAGTCGGCGTTCCCCCGGGGTCGGGAGAGCCTGGACACCGACGCTCTCCCGCCTCCACCCCGGACGCCCGGGGGGCAGGGGCGGCCCGCCCCCCCCCGGAGGGTGCCGTTGACTGCACCACCAGGGCTCATCGGCCGGATGTCACGGAATGTCACGGGGCGGTGCAAAGCAACAGACCCCCGGTTAAGTATCTGGCACCGGCCGGGTGACCACCGGTCGCCGAGGGAGGGGTACCATGACCGACACCACCGACACCACCACTGCCTCCACCATGACGATGGGCGAGGCGCGTCGCCTTGCTCGACAGTACGTCGAGATGTGCCGGGCGGTCGACCTGGAGCCCACGCTCGAAGGCCTGCTCCGTCTGGAGCAGCTCGACGACGAGGGCGAGTCTCGGGCCTACCTGACCCACGCGCTGGACGAGCTGCGCTGACAGCGGGCAGGAGCCCCCCCTTTTTCTGCCCCGCTGGCGTCATAGCCGCGGGGATTCGGCGTTAGAGGCGCTATTCCGGCGCCGAAGGAGAGATCATGGCGACCAACCGCTACACCGTTCGCCCCCTCGGCTGCTGTTCCTGGTCTACCGAGCGCACGCTCACCGCCGCCCGCCGCTCAGCGCGTCAGGCTCGCTCGGCGGGTCTTCGTGCGGTCGTGATCGTCGACGAGCGCTCCGGGGCCGTCGTCGAGTAGAGATTGCCCTGGTGACGGGTGCCCGGCAAGCGCCGGGCATTAAACCGCAAGTGCCGTCCGAAGCCGGCGCCGAAAGGGAGACACCATGACCGAAACCCTCACCGCCGAACACCTCACCGACGGCTGGACCGTGATCGACCCCGACGGGGGCCGGTGGTGGCCGGATGAGAACGCGAAGGCGGAGGTCGAGGACTCCGAGGATCCCGCCGAAGCGATCGTAACGATCTGCACGACCGCACCGGCGCGTGGGCGCTGGCACTGCTGACCGAGGGGAAACCGTGGACGCAACGAACGCAACACACATTCACCTGACCGTCAGCCCGGGGGGGTCTACCTCCGGGTGGACGTACGGTCCGTCTGGGTATTTCCCGCCCGACGTGCTCCGCGACTGATCGCCCATCCTAGCCCGCTTTCTGCGGGCCCCTCCGAGGCTCCGACCGCGATCCCGCGGCGACCTCGCTGACGAGCCGGTGAGACCCCGGCGAAAGGGAGTGCCATGCTGGAGTATCGAGACGCAGTCGCTGCGGTCCGTGCGGTTGCGACCGCACGGGGCGCGACCGACTCGGGGGAAATCCAGCAGCTCGCGCGGGCCCTGCTCCGGCCCGCCACGCCGTGGCCTGCGGAAACGGTAGGCATGACCGCCTACCTTGATATGGAGTTCGACTTCCTGGCGCCGCCGGCGGACGCCAAGGTGCCCGGCACCCCCCCCCGCCAGCATCACACGATGGCGCCCGCCCCCCGCGCCGCGTCCCGCCCCCTCCAGCAGGCGCTCCGCGACCTCGCCGACGCGCTCGACGCTGCCGCACTCCGTGTTGGCGACGCTCGCGCGGCCGACCGGCTGGTCGCCGCGCTCCACCAGAACGACGCGGACGCACAGGCTGGGGAGTGCGACGGCACGCTCGCGGGGGTCCTGCTGGGGGTCCTTGGGGATGCCGATGTCCAGGTGCTGCCCCTCCTGGCCGAGTTCGGGCTGCTTGATGGCTGACCTACGTAGCGGTTCGCTGTTCGCCGGGGTCGGCGGGGGCGACCTCGCCGTCGAGCAGGTGTACGGCGCGACGCCGGCATGGCAGCTCGACCTCGTGGGTGCCGCCGTCCGTCGGCGTCACTGGCCGTCGGCGCTCCAGGTCGAGGCCGACGTGCGGACCGTCGAGCCCGCCAACTTGCCCGCTGTCGACGTCCTAGTCGCCGGGTTCCCGTGCCAAGATCTCTCGTGCGCCGGCTCGCGCAAGGGGCTCGACGGGGACCGCTCCGGCCTGTACCGCGAGGTGCTCCGGTTCGCGGGTGCCCTCCGGGCTCGCTACGTCGTGATCGAGAACGTGCCGGGGCTCCTCCGCTACCTGCCCCGGCTGTGCGACGACCTCGGGGCGCTCGGCTACGGCCTCTCGTGGACCGTCTGCCGCGCCCTCGACGCCGGGCACCCGCACCTCCGGCGGCGGGTCTTCGTCGTTGCCGAGCTTGACGTGCCCGGCCGGGGGCTCGTGCCTCTGACGCCCGGGGGGACGGGCGGGGCCCGACCGTGGGCGACCCCGACTGCGTCGAACCCGAACGAGAGCGAAGATCCTGCGTCGTGGTGGGCGCGGCATGAGCGGACGGCTGCGACTAGCCGCCCGATCAGCGAGCCGCTCGCCCAGCAGGTGCGCCCGTGGGCGACGCCGCGCTCCGCGGACGGCCGCTCGCCGGGCGCGTCGTTGGGCGGTCGCGAGGGGACGGACGGGCTTGCCGTCCAGGTGCGCCTTTGGCCGACCCCGACGGCCGGGGATGCGCGCGCGTCGGGCTCGCGGTCTCTCCCTGGATCCGGCGCGCACCCCGGCACGAGCCTGACCGACGCGGTCAGGTCGGATCGGGCGACTGCGGACGACCGCCCCTGGCCTACTCCGGCGACCCGCGACTACCGCGTAGGCTCGGGGCTCGATCGCGTGGGGACGCCCCCGCTGTCCGAGGCCGCCGCGCCGACGGGAGGCCTGGGGCGCCGCCTCGACCCGGACTGGGTCGAGCAGCTCATGGGCTACCCGCGCGGATGGACGCTCCCGAGCGGCCCGCCCCTGCGCTACGACCCCGACGCGCCCGCCGTTCGCGGGCGCTACCCGGCCGATTGGGACCGTACGCAGGTCTGGCCGGGCACGATTGGGAGGCGCCCCGCACCCTGCCCGACGGGCCGCCCGTTCGGGGGCGTGCCGACCGGATCCGCGCCCTTGGAAACACCTGGTGCCCGCAGCAGGGCACCCTGGCTCTCAAACACCTGGCAGGAGGAGGTTGACGATGGGTTCACTCCGAGGACAACGACCTGGGACTACACGGACGGCTCGGCCGGACTCACGGTTGCGGCCCAGCACAAGGCGGGCGGGAGTTCGCACTGGATCGCCACGCTGCGCGTGGGGAACGGCGCCTTCAAGGCAGAGGCCAACGACCCCAGGAGGTGCCCCGTGCGGATCCATCTGACCGAGCTCAACATGCGCCACCTGCACGGCGGCGCGCGGCCCGCCCGCGCGCGGCGCATCGTGAAGGCAGCCCTCGTAGAAGGGGTCGTCCTCGAGCTCGACGTCGCCGTGTACGATGCCGAGGTGAAGGCGTCCCCCCTGCCCCCGGGCGTGGATCCGTTGGAATACCTGCGCGGCCTGGTCGCGCGGATGAACGCGAAGGACGCAGCGAAGCGGGCGAGGGGCACCCCGTGACCTCCGCGCCGGGGGGTTGCGCCTTCCCCGGGGGTGCGTTACCTGGAAGGGGAAACAAGGAGGTTCGACATGGGCGGCCGCACCCACACAATCGCGTGTACCGAGCAAGGGGAGCTGGTGACCGAGGAGGTTCCCACCGTCGGCGCGCGTGGGCAGTTTCGGGTCCACGATGAAACCTGCCGCAACCCGTCGGTCCTGGTCGCAGGCCGCTTTGTGGTCACGCACATCCCCACCGGGTTCGTCGTCGGGCGATTCGCTCGGCGGAGTGACGCGCTCGCGGCCGCTGCTTGGGCCGCCGCGGCCGCACCCGAAGGCGGTTTGTTTACGTTCGGGCGGATCGATCCCGAGGGCAGCCCCGGGGTTCCGGCGTTGACCGAAGCCCTCCGGGGGATGCCCGTGCCGGGGCCCCTGCGGCCCGGAGAGCGCAAAAGGCTCGCGGCCTCCCTTGACAAAGCTCTCGCCGCAAGGAGGCAGATGTGAACCCCGACAACGTGTCGGTCCTCGCCGCGTTGGCCAGGGAGGAGCGTGCCCGCCGCGAGCACGCCGCCGAGGTGCTTACCGGTCCGTGCCCCGCGTGTTCAGGCACGACGCGCTGGCCGAGCCCGTCGTCGAAGCGGGGCACGTGTAGCCTGTGCGAGGTGTCGGACCCGCCTGGGACGATAGTGGCGCCGCGGTCGTGGTGGCTGGCGGTCGCCGGGCGGGAGCCGCGATGACCCCCCAAGGAGGCTCCATGAAGAAGAAACAGCTGCCCCGGCGGAACCCCGCAGCCCATGATCTCACGCTCCGTCGGGGCCGGGGGCAGGGGGCGCACCGGAACCGCGTCTGGGACGTCACCAAAGGACGGTCCCGGAAATGCCCCCGCCAAGCCGTTGAAGCGCTTGAGGAGGAAGGGGAGTGATTACCGCCCAAGCCGACCACCGCGCCGCCAAGCTCTGGGGGCACCTCTGGCTCGACGCCGGGCTCCCCCTCGGTCCCCGGCCGCAAGCGCGCGCGCTGATCTTGCGGGCGCCGACCCGCAAGCCGGGGTTCAACGACGCCGCGGTCTTTTGGGGGCCCGAGGGAGGGCCGCCGCTCTGGCTGGCGGTCACATGCGACCCCGGCCCCACCACGCTCAAGAACCCGGCCAACCCGAGGGGCGCTGCGGTGCTGGCACTCGGCGTCTACCCGGAGATGTGGGAGGCGGGGGAGCACCCGCGCTCGAAGCCGCCAGGGCAGCGCCGACCCGCGCTCGTGCAGGTCGGCCCCTGCACCGTCGACCGGGTCGGCCCGGGGGTCGTGGTCGGTGAGGACTCTTTCGCGTACCCGACGGCCCCGGACACCGGGATGTTCGGGATCAACTTCCACTCGATGGGTACGCCCGATTGGAGCGCCGGGTGCGTTGGGCCGCACACGCAGGCCGAAGTCCTGCTCGCGCTCGCCCTCGTCGGGGACGCGCGCGTCGACGTTGTGGTGGCCGCCGCGTCCGCGTGGAACATGCTCGACCTGTTGCCGGAGGCGCCCCAGTGACGTGGATCTTCGTCGACGCGCCTTACCAGGGCCCGGCCTGGCTGCTTGTGCTGTTTGCGCTGGCCCTTGCGGGCGGGTTCGTAGTCGCGAACGCCGGGGACTAGGCGCGGGCGTGCGGGGCCGTGGCCGTGGTGCGCGCTGGGGGCGTGATCTGGACTTCGTCCCGGTGCACAAGCTCGATGCGGACCGTGATCGTGCCGTCCGCCAGGTGGCGGAGCGTCTCGTCGATCCGAAGGGCGATCGAGTTCAGGTGTGCGCAGGTGGCGCGCACCGCGTACGTGATACTGGCGACGATGCCCACGACCGTCGGCAGCGCGATGGAGAGCAACTCCGACCAACTCATCCCGCCGTCCTGCGCGAGCGCCTCGACGAGCGCCGCGGTGAGCGCCGGGTCAACGGCCACGGTCTCCATCTACGCCTCCGAAGGCGCGCCGCACCACGGACCACGCCCAAAGCGACAGTAGCACGCTCACCGCCCACACCAGCACGTCCTCGAGGCCGGTCATCGGGACCCCCCATGCGGCGGACTAGCACGCCCGGGGGGAAGGGCGGGTTCCCCCGTTGTTGCGCATCCGCACCCTTGCCTTTGGGCGGACGCCACGGCTGTTGCGCGCCCGCACAGTTCGCGCGGGTGCTGGCGTTCGCCCGCGCGCTTTGCTCGCCTCGGCCACAAGACACCCTGTGACACGGGCGGAGGGAGATCCGCGCCGGGAGGTTGCGCCTCCCCGGGGGGCTTGTTACTTGGCGGCATCACACGAGGTGGCGTCGTGGTCCCTTGGTACTTAGCACTCCTGCTGGCTGCGACGGCGGCATCCGCGGGCGCGAGCGCAAGCGAGCCGGTCCGCGGCCCGGAGCAGGGCCCGGTGCAGGGCGCGGCGGAGGACCGCGTGTCGGGAGGGGGCAGGCGCCGCAGGCGTCGGACCGGGCAGGACCCCGAAGAAGCGGCGGCGGCGATCGCCTCCGCCGAGAAGAAGCGGGCTCGCCGCGCGCGCCAACGGGTCCGCCGCGCAACCAAGAGCAAACCATGAAGCCAGCTTCGTCTTCGGGGAGGGGTGATGCCTGACGCGTGCTCGCTTTGCGCGCTCGTCACCGCGTTACTCGGGGCGATCTGTGTGGCCGAGGTCCTCCTCGGCCTGGTCGAGGGCGGCGATGCGGTCGACTGAGTCCCCCATTGGAGCCTCCCGCATGGAGGCGGCGGCGACCGGGTGTCTCCGCCGGTACCTGACCCGGTACCAGCACGACCCTGCGCCCTGGCGGCGGTACGACGTGCGCCGCTCGGACGCGGGGCACGTCGACGGGCGCTTCGACCTGGTCACCGAGGTCGAGCACCCGCGCCCGGTGCCCGCCGAGGCGCTGCTCCCGGTCGACGTGCGCGATCACGGCTCGGAGGCGACCCGCTGGGGGACGCTCGTCCACGCGTTGCTGGAGCTGCACGGCCAGTTCTCCCTCGGGGCGCCCGTCGACGTGGGCGCGGCTATGGACCTCGCGTTCGAGCCCGGCCTGGACCAAGCCCTGGCCTTCCTCGGCGTTGTGCAGGCGTCGGACCCGTTGGGGCGCGCGGGGCTGCGGGTCGTCGGGGGCCTCGAGGACGTGCTGTGGATGCCCGACCCGGTACACAGCCAGCGAATGGACGCGCTCGCGGTCGACGACGGCGGGTTCTTGTGGGCGGTCGACTACAAGACCACCGGCCCGTGGGCCCCGAAGACCGACTGGCGCCGGTCGTTCCAGATGGCGGGGTTCGACGCGCTCGGGCGTGCGAACTTCGGCCCGCGCTGGGGCGGGGTCGTCGTGCTAGAGCTCGTCGCCGACAACAAGCGGCAGTTCGTGCGGACCGTGACACACCGGCTCCGCGAGTTCGGCGTCGTCGGGTTCGAGGCCGCGATCCGGGCCGGCCAGCGGCGCGTCGAGGCGGCGCTTGAGGGCATCGCCGCCGGGCGGATCGAGACGCCGGCCCAGGTCCCCGGGGTCTACGGGGGCGACTGCGTTTCCTGGGGCCGTCCGTGCCCCGCTGTCGAGCGGTGCCACACCGCGTGGGGGCTGTGATGCGCAAGACCCTGGACCTGCCCGCTCTCCAGACGCGGATGCGCCTCCACGGCGGGTGGCGAAACACGAAGCTCCAGGAGGGCGGTTTCCGGGGCGGGCGCTGGTTCGGGCTTCTCCACGACGAGCCCTCCTGGGGTCGCGTCCGGGGCGCGCGGTACGGCGCGCAGCTCTGCGCGGAGGACGACCACGGCTGGTGGTGCCACGCGGGGTGGGGGTGGCCTATCCGACAATCGGGCACCGAGGCCGAGGTTCTGGCCCACATCCTGCTCGTCGCCGACGTGAGGTGCATGTGACCACGATCCAGGAAGCCTTCGCCGCGGGTGCCCGTCGGGTCGGGTTCGAGCCGCTCGAACCCCCACCGGGGACGCCGCCCCTACCCCCGGGCGCCAAGTTCTGGCGGTCGAGCTACGCGGTCGCGCTCCTCTGGCCCACGGCGGCGTCAGGGGTCGAGGGGCTCCAGCGCGCCGACGAGGAGGGCCTTCAGGCGCTCGCGCACGCTCACGCAGGGCTGGAGAGCGAGCCCCCGAACTGCTGGCTCGACGCCTACTTGGTCCTCCTGGGTCCGTGGGCGGAGGACCTTGGGTTCGCGCGGCACCAGATCGAGCGGCGCACGGATGTGGCCCGCCGGTTCACGGTGGCAGCCTTCGAGGACCTCCGGCGGGTCACGTTCTTTCCACTGCCGGAACCCCCGCGCGGGCAGGAGGTGACCGGTGGCTGACCCCGTGGCCGGCCTGCGTTCGGCGGTCACCGACGGACTCCGAGCGCGGCGGCGCCCAGATGCACGAGATCGTCGAGGTTCACCTTGGCCGAGCGGTGGATGCGCAATCGGTGCAGGACGAGATCGATCGCGTCGTGCGCTTGCTTGAGGCCGGTCGCGCCGGCTCGACCGTGGCCGCCGCAGTCCACGCGACCCGAGGGGGTCCAGCATGACCGGCCCCCTGACGCGCACAGAGCGCAAACTCCGAGCGCGGCGGCGCCCAGACCCCCGCGCGTGGATTTCTGGTGAAACGCCAACCTGTGGAGTACCCGCATGAAACCCGAAGATTGCGCGAACAAGGTGCCCCGGTGGTCGCGGAAGCGGCTCAACGAGGCCGAACTGATGCTCTCCAGGAACCGCTTCTGGGAGGACAACAGCCTGGAAGAAGCGGTCGAGAATCTCGCCTACGCGCTCAAGGTGGTGGACCTCCACACGCTCATCGTGGCGCGCCTCCACAACCGCGCGTGCGACGAGGCGCGGCGAGCCGCGGCGGTGGCTGCCGAGGCGGCGTCTTGGGAGACGCGCTGTGCGGGGTTGCCCGCCCCGGTCTGGGCGGTTCCCGCACCGCGGCTCGCGGGGCGGCGTGCCGCCGTTACGCGCGTGATGGACGGGTTGGTGTACCTCGACGTCGAGGCCGTGGGCATCGTGGCTTACAGCCTACGCCGCGGCTGGGCGCAGACCGCTTGGTCCGCGGCCGACGGGCAACTCGACGTCGAGGCGACGATCAAGGCGTGGCGCGCGTTCTGCGCAGAACGCAAGGAGACGTGATGAACGCGGTTACCAAGGGGCTTTACGACGGGGCGTCCAACGCGCTTTGCCGCGCATTGGAGGCGGCGCGCGCCTGCGAACGGGCGTGTGCTTTCGGGGACCGACGAGCGGCGATCGGGCGTTACGGAGAAGCTTGGGAGATGTACGGGCAAGCATCCGCGCTTCTCTTGCGGCTCCCCGCGGATGTGCGCGAAACCGTGGAGGAGACTCGCGTCGACCGACTGGACCGCGCGGGCTTCTTGGAGGTCCTCGCGCGGTGCGGGGCGTGGATCGCCGGCGCTCCATGACCTTGCGTGCTGGGGGTTGCGCCTTCCCTGGGGGCCGATTAAGAGCCCCTCGTGGTTGGTGGTTGTGGTTCGAGCGTTGGAGGTCACCATGGCGTTCTCAGGTTGGGGTACGATCTACGGCAGCGCGGGCACCGGCAAGACGGCCGGCGCGGTTGCCGGCATGGCAGGGGACGGCATCGTCCTCGGGTACCCGACGAGCTTGCAGGCGATCGAGCGGTGGGGCCTCTTTCCTACGCCGTGGACGTCCACGGCGGTGCGCCCGCCCAACGGGGTCTGGTTCATTGACTTGGAAGCCGCCGGCCGCATCCCGGCGTACGCCGGGAAGAACGTGCTCCAGGTCACGCTGGCTCTGCTTCGAGTACTCCCGAAGCGGGGGTTCTCGCGGATCCTCGTGGATGATTTCGGATTCACTCTCCACACGGCGGCGGCGCAGATCCAGCGCCGAGGCGTGAAGGGGTGGAACGTGTGGAACGAGGTCAAGGAGCACCTCGTCGACATGAGCAACGAGGAGAGCCTCGCGGTCGGGAGTGCGCGGGCGCTCCAGTTGAACCCGGGGCATATCACCGTACTGACGGCGCACACCCGCGCCCCGAAGATCGGGGACGACGGGACCGTCCTCCGTGAGGGGGACGCCGCGATTCCGGGGTACGACATCGGCGAGTTCTTTGGCGGGCTCGGCACGTTCCACGGCCAAGTCCACAAGCCGGACAGCCCCCCCCAGGGATGGCCGTTTGTTGTCGACTTCGGCGGCGACGGTGAGTTCCGCCGCAAGGCGCGCGCCTACATCCCGTTCACCCAGGCGCCGTGGCACCTGGGGGCGATCCTCCGGGCCACCGGAGACAGCATGATCGCCTGCTACGAGAACCACCTCCAGTGGGTCCCGGAAGCTCGGGCTCTGCTGGAGCGGGACCTGCGCGCACTCGGCTTCCCGGCGAACAAAGACGCGGCGGGGGTGCGCGCAGCACTCGGCGCGACCGCCAAGCACCTCGGCGGCGATGTCGCCAAGACGCGCTTCATCTGGGAGGAAGTCCTCCCCTACCTCCAGATCACAGCTCGCGACCCGCTCGACGCCATGCTCGACGGGCTCGACTTCGGGACCGCCGACGCTGCGGAAACCACCCCCAGGACTTGACAACACCCCCGGGGGTGTGATACACTCCCGGTGTCCCCAACAAGGAGGCCAGATGGCCACGGACGACGAGAAGAAGAAGAAGGAAGACCAGGAGAAGGCGGCCCAGATGGAGGCCGAGCTGCTCGGCGCCATCGGCGCCACGGCGGCGGTCACCGAGATCGCACCGGGGTCCGCGCAAGCGGACACGCCCCCGCCCACGGGGGTGTACACGGTGCTCGTCGACCCTGCCGGGGTGACCCTCGGCCGGTCGACGTCGGGCGGCCCGATGATAACGCTCGACGGGCTGCGCACCGACCTGGGGCGGCGAGTCGGGCGCGCTTGGCTGACGCTCTCGTACGCCGGACAGTCCGACGGCGCGCGACGGTATTCCCTGGAGACCCTGTCCCGGGTCCTTCAGGCAAACGGGCTCCCCGCCGGAACCACGGTGGCGGGGCTCCTCGCGCACCTCCGCTCGGGCAAGGCTCGGATCTTCGTAGCGTTCTCCAACGCGCTCGAGATGGGGGCGGGGAACTGTTATGACGAGGTCCAGATTCTGGACCAAGCGTCCTACGAGCAGATCCTCAAGAACCCCAAGGTCTACCCGTACAAGGTCCCGTCCCGCGCGAAGAAGGCGGCCAAGCCCACCGGCGGCGGGGGCAGCGGCGGGGGCGGCGGGGGCTCGGCCACCGACGAAGACATCCCGTTCTAGGTCGAGCGCGGTGACGGGGTTCTGGCGGGGGCCGCTCCGCCACGGCACCGAGCCACCACCGACTGCTCGAAGGGCCCAGGGCCCTCGCAGGGGTCCCCCCGGTCGGACGGCCGGGCCTGCGACAACTGGCCGTCCGCCCCCGCGACGAGGGCACCGTCGCCGTGGAGAGCGCCACGCCTCGGGGACGCCCGGGGGAAGGGGGGCCTGCCCCAACGCTCCGCCGGTGCGATCCCGGCACCCACCCCCGCCAGGGATGGCGGCCCGCGTCCTAAGCGGGCTCCGCGCGAGGTTCGACTCCTCCCGGGGGTATCTCTATCTCTATGAGGAGAAGCCCCATGGCCGACACGATGACGATCTGGAAAACCCTTGACGTACCTGGATGGCGGCGGGTGGTCTACTTCGAGACGGTCCCGGGGACGTGGGACCGCGCGCCGGATGACACGAGCCCCGACGACCCCCGGATCGTGCGGGTGGAACAGTGGATCGTCGCCGGCGACCAGTACATCTACGCCGCCAGCGACGCCGACGTGCCTTTGCTCGGCGAGGCGGGGGACGAGGACGCGGGTTGCCACGCGGACGCCGAGGTCGACTTCCCGGGGATCCTCCAGCTTGCGCGCTTGCGCATAGCGCGGGGCGCCTGGGCGAGCGTACACCCGGTCCTTCGTGCCTTGGTTTCGGCGGGGGAGCCCCGGCCTCTGAAACCGACCTTCACGTTCCCCGCCGTTGAGGTGCAGGACGGCGCCTGGGTGGCCCCCTTGTTCCAGAAGTGGATCGCGGATCTGGCCGCACAGTCGCCCGCGCGAATGGCCGCACAACGGGGCCCGGCCCGGGACGCAACCGACGCGCTCCTTGAGCTCTACGGGCGCCTGATGATTCAGAGCGCCCTTCCACACTGGAGCCGGGAGGCGCAGCGCGCGTTCCGGGTAGCAGCCCAGATGTGCCTCGCCATTGCGGACGGCCGGGGGTTCGACGAGACGGGAAGCGGGCTCCCGGACCCCGTGCCGGAGCCCCCCGGCCCGTGGGGCCCAGTGACGCTCGGCCTGCGGGAGAAATACCAAGGCATCCCCGCCCAGGAGGCGGGGGGCGAGAAAGTGCCGGACCGGGTGTTCCGGGGCGGGTCATGGGGCTCGGGCGCGGGGCTCGTGCGTGCGGCGTCCCGCGGCGCGCGCCACCCCGCGGTTCGGGGCGACTTCCTCGGCTTTCGGGTTGTGAAGGTGGGCTCGGAAGCACCAGACCAAGTGTTCCGGGGCGGGTCGTGGGGCTCGGGCGCGAGGGGCGTGCGTGTGGCGTCCCGCGTCGCGGACCCCCCCCGGGTGCGGAACACCGCCCTCGGCTTTCGGGTCGTGAAGGGGAGGGACCGATGAAAGAGGTGGAGAGGCGGGAGGAACCGTTCCGGGTGGTCCGGGGCGGGTCGTGGCACTCGGGCGCGAGGGCCGTGCCTGCGGCGTGCCGCCACGCGAACCACCCCAGGGTCCGGTTCGTCAACCTCGGCTTTCGGGCCGTGAGGAGTAACAACATGAGTAAGATCGTGAAGTCCCGGGCAGATGAGATCGAGTTCATCCCGATCCCCGGGTCCGACATCTCCGTCGGAAAGTACCCCGTCACGCGGCGGCAATGGGCTGCTGTCATGGGGGTATGCCCCTCCCCGGCGCCGGGTATCCCCTCCGACTCCCCGGAGGACCCGGAAGACTGCCCGGTGGTGGACGTGTCGTTTTATGACTGTTTGGATTTCTGCAACCGGCTGTCGGAGCGGGAGGGGCTGGCCCCCCGTTACCGTAAGGCCGGGGCGAAATGGGTCATCGTGGAGCGGTACCTGCCCACAGACCCGGAGTTCCCATTCTCGGATAGCGGCGTTCCCAACGGCTATCGGCTGCCGACCGAAGCGGAGTGGGAGATCGCCGCCCGGGGTGGCGAGAGGTACACCTACTCCGGGTCCGACGACCCGAACCGGGTGGCGTGGACCTACGATAACGCTGGCGGGCGGATCCACGCGGTGGGCCACAAGGACCCCAACGCCTGGGGGTTCCACGACATGAGTGGAAATGTCTGGGAATGGACCGAGTCCCCCTGGACTTAGGGGCAACCGATGGACCTGAACACCGGTGCCCCATGGCTGGAGTAGTTCCCGACTGCGCCCGTTGCGCGATCAACGCGCAGGCGTGCTGGGCGCGGGGCATCCCCAAGGACGTGCCGCTCCCCGCCACACCACCCGAGGGAGCCTACGTGGGCGGGCGGCTCCTCCCGGACGCGGACCTCCTGATTGTTGCGCCGCACCCCGAAAGCGAGCGCCCCTTCGCCCACTGGACCGAGGAGAAGGCGCTCGATGACTTGCGGGGCGCCCTCCCCGTCCCTCGGGCGTCGTTGACGTACGGGATTCTTTGCCGCTACCCGGACGACCCAAAGAAGTTCGAGGCGCGGGTCCTGTCCCCGCGGTTCAGTTTCGTCAAGCGCGGGATCGTGAGCCCGCGTGTCGCCTGCGCAGCGCGCTTTGACGCCGAAGTCGCCGAGCACAAGCACTTGATCCTCCTCGGCGACCAGCCGATCAAGGCGGTCTTCCCCGGGGCGCCGAAGGCCGACGACGTCCGGGGCGGCCCCTGGCCGGCGCCGGAAACGGAGGTTCCGCCGCACCTCCAGGGCAAGAAGGTGCTTGGCATGTTCAGCCCGTGGCAACTTCGCGAGGCGCCCGGGAACCGGCCCGTGCAGCGTGCCTGGGCCGAGAAGGCCGCGCGCTGGTTCCGCGGCAGGCTCCGCTGGGAGGACCCCGCCCTCACCGTGAACCCACCGGTCGGGCACCTCGAGGCGCTCCTCGCCCTCTGGGAAGGACGCCCGGGGGGCGGGGCGGGGCCTGCGCCGTGGTCGGCCCCGCCCAAGCTCCCGATCGGCCCCTACTTGGTCAGCGAGCAAGAACTCGACGACGTGAGCAAGCGGGGGGGGTTCAGGGGCCGGCGCGCGCAGGAGGCTCCGCCCGCGCCCCCGGGCGTCGAGGCCGACTTGGTCGTGGTCGCGTATGACTACGAGGCGTCTGGGGTTGAGCAGGCAACCTCGGCGATCCGGTGCTTGAACCTCCGCGACGGGGTGAACACGCTCACGCTCCTGTGGCGGTCCGTCGAGGCTTGCCCGCCGCCAGGCCCCGAACGCGCCGATCAGCCCGTTGACTGCATGACGCCCGCGTATGAGGCATTCGCGGCGGACTGGTGCCGCCGGGTGTTCACGAGCGCGCGCTTCGTGCGCGTCGGGTGGAACAGCTCCGGGTACGACCGCGGCGCGACCACCGCGATGTTTGGGATCAAGCCGACCCACGAGGTCGACTACATGCTCCTGCACAAGCTCTGCTGGCCCCACTGGCGCCACAGCTTGTGGTGGGCCGGGTCGACGTTGACGGACGTCCACCCGTGGAAGGCCGAGAAGGCGGCGACTGAGGCAAAGACAACCGGGGTACTGCTCATCTACAACGCCCGTGACGGGAAGGTGACCTGGGACGCGGGCAAGGTGCTCCTGCAGCGCGTCGGGCGCAGCGGGCACGGCCCCCGCCACGTCGGCCTGCTCGAAGAACTCCAGGCGGCCGCGCGGGGTTGCCGCGCCCTCGGAATGCGCGTCGACGAGACGCGGCGCCTGGAGCACGAGGCAATCCAGGAGGCGCGCGCGGCGGGCGCTCTTGAGGTGATCCGGCAGTTCGACGTCGGCCTCAACCCGCGGTCCTACCCGCAGGTCGCGCGGCTGCTTTACGACCGGCTCGGTCTGACCTGCGAGGTCTGGACTGACACGGGCGCGCCGAGCGCATCCGACGAGGCGATCCGCGGGCTGTACGGGTCCGAACTCACGCCCCCCGAGTACCTCCCGCTCCTACGTGCGCTCCGAGACTTCGCCCGAGCACAGAAGGTGCTCAACACCTTCGTCCGCAAGTTCAAGGCGGGCACGTTCGAGGAAGGGACGAACCAGTGGGTGTGCGACCCGGCGGGGATCGTTCGGCACGAGTACCTCGTGACCGGTACGGTCGGTTGGCGCTGGGCCAGCGCGGGCGCTTTCAACGCCCAGAACATCCCGATCTTCCTGCGGGATATGTTCCTCCCGTCCAACCCCGATTGCGTGTTCGTCTACGCCGACCAGGACGCGCTCGAGCTCCGCGTCGCCGCGGGGCTCGCGGGGGCGTCCCGGTTCCTCGACGTGTTCGAGAACCGGACCATGGACATCCACAACCTGTCGGGCCAACTCATCTTCGGCGAGGCGTACTGGCAGCTCGCAGGGGCACCGCTCGACCGCACGTTGAAGCTGCACCCCGACGACAAGGACGGCATTACCGAGTTCGCCCAGCGTCGAGACCTGATCAAGAGGATGGTCTACTTGGCGATCTACAAGGGCACAGCACGCGCCCTCCGGGGCGTGCTCAGCGAGGTCGAGCAGCTCCGCGACGGGAGGCTCGTGTTCCCGTACGGGCGCGTCAGCGAGGAGTACCTGACCGCGGTGATCTCGAAGTGGCTCGAGCAGGTGCCCGAGATCCCCATGTGGTGGGAGGAGGTGATCAGCGCCTTCACCCGGCAGGGCTTCGTCCAGGACGCGATCTGGGGGCTCCGCCGCTGGTTCCCCGACGGCATCGTCGACCGCGAGGCGATCAACACCGTGGTGCAGTCGACCGGCTGCGCGATGGTCCACAACGCGATGCTTCGGGTGATCCGCGAGGTCGTCCCGTTCGAGGGCCCCGAGGGGCTCGCGTCCCAGACGCACGACGCGCTCATGTTCCAGGTGCGGCGATCGCGCGCCGCCGAGGTCGCCGAGGCGCTCACCGACACGATGACATGCAGGTACCCACACATCCCCGTCACCTTCACCGCGAAGGCGAAGGTGCGGCTCCACTGGTAGGAGGAAGTCACATGCCCCGACGCAACAACATCTACATCGCGAGCAGGTTGGAGAACGCCGCCCAGGTGCGCGCGCTCCGAGACGCCCTGGCGCCCCACGGCGTGCACCTCACCTACGACTGGACGACGCACGGCTCCGTCCAGCGCGCGGGGGTCGCCCGGATGCGCGAGGTCGCGCAGCAGGAGACTGCCGGGGTGCGCCACGCGCGCGTACTGGTCGCGCTTCTCCCAGGGGGTCGAGGGACCCACGTTGAGATCGGGATCGCGCTCGGTCTGTTGATCCCGGTGCTCCTCGTCGGCGAGCAGCCGGGCCCTTACGACTGCGCGTTCTACCACCACCCGCTCGTCGAGCGTGTGGCCCCCGAGGCGGTCGAGCGGCGGGTCCTTGAGCTGCTGACCGTCGCCGGCGAGTGAGGCTGGGCGCGCTTGCGCCCTCCCCGGGGGCGTGTTACCCTGCGGGGGTGAAGTACTGATGCGCCCGGCTCGCGGGGGCCGGAGAGGGGGACGAATGGGGGATAAGGGGCGTATCAACGCACCGATCGGGCCGGAGATCGTGGCGAGGCTCGACGCGCTCGTTCCGCGCCTGGCGGGCTCGGAAGTCGCGGCGGCCGTGGGCGCGGACCGGTGGTCCCGTATGGCCGTGTTGCGGCTCGCGATCGCGCGCGGGTGCGCCGCGCTCGAAGCGGAAGCTGCGAGGAATGAGGCGATCGAACGGGCAGACACGGGGGGCGACGAGCCCCTCGTGCTGGTGTGCCCTGACGACTTAGGGTGGGACTGATGCCGAGCTTCGATCCGGAAACCCGGGCTCAATGGGCTAGGGAATGCGAGGAGCGCGACCTCGACGAGGCGTTCGCCGGCCGGTTGACCCCAAAGAAGGCGGCCTTCTTGAAAGCCCAGGAGGCGGAGACGGACGCCAAGATCGCGCGCACGGAGGAGGAGCTCCGGGGCTTGCGAACCTTCCGCCGGCGCATCCGCAACCGGCTGAGAAAGGCCCGCGCGGCCGAGACGGCGGCCGAGACGGCGGCCGAGACGGCGGCGGCCGCTCAAGACCCGCTTGGGATCCTGCGTCTCGTGAGCACCGCCCCTTGAACGCCACGGAGGAGTCGTCCAATGTCTGAACCGAAGATCGACGACGCCGCGGCCTGGCCGCGTGAGGTCGCGGACTTGTGCGCTGCGATGCTCGCGGCCGGCTCGTGGCGCCAGGGCAGCGGAAGGACACCGCGCTTCGCTGCGGGGCAGGCTCGCTTGGCCAGGGAATGCGAGCGGCGCGACCCCGGGGAATGCGAGCGGCGCGACCTCGACGCCGAGAAGCCGGGGGTTCGGTTTACTCGCTCTGAGCAACTTCCGGGGTGGCTGCCGCTGGGCGTAGCGATCCTGCCGTTGCCCGACGGGCAGCAGGTCGAAATCGGCCTGATGTGCTTTGAGGAGGGGTGGGATGTGATCTTTTCGCAATGCCCGGCGTTGAGGGAAGCGATTCAGAAAGGGCGTGGCGCGGGGATTGCGATGCATCGGAACGTGGTACGCGCCGTGGTTGCGTGGCAAGAGTCGTCGCCGAACGGCCCGACGAACGACGGGCGTGGTTGGGCGCCCCCCATCTACCTCTGAGGACACAATGGCTAACCCCCTGCTCAAGTTCCCCGGCGGGAAGCGCCGGCTCGCGCCCTTCATCGACACATTCAGGCCCGAGGGCTGGCCGGTGGCCGAGCCGTTCGCGGGCGCCGCCGCCTACACGCTCTACGCGCTTGAGCACGGCGCGCCGAGCGCGACCGTTAGTGATGTTGACCCGCGAGTGATGATGATCCACCAAGCGCTCGCTGACAAGCGGTTCCCCACCGAATGGGCCCGGCGAGCGCCCATTCCCGCAGACAAAGCGGGGTACCTCCGTCTGCGCGAGCAGGTGAACCGCGCGCTCGGCCAGCAGACGTTCCTCCTTCCGGCGCCCGACCTTGCGGTGCTCCTGATCCAGCTCGCGCGGTCCGCGTTCAACGGGCTGTGGCGGACGAACCGAAAGGGTGAGTTCAACGCACCCTCGGGCACCTTCCCCGCCTTCGAGCCGAGCGACCAGGAGGTCGCCCGCGTGTGCGAGCTCTACGCGCGGATCCGCGTGGCGCACGCGCGCCATTTCGAGGACGCCGACGTGTCACAGAGCGGGCAGTCCACGTACGTCTACTGCGACCCCCCGTACCTGGGAACGCCGTTCACCGGGTACGGCAACGGGAAGGCGTTCACCGTGGAGGACCACGAACGCTTGGCCCGCTGGGCAGAGGCGCAGCGTGCGCACGGCCACGTGGCCGTGGTCTCGAACCAATGCAACGTCAGCACGCGGCGCACCCTCTACCCGCGCGCGGCGGGGTGGAAGATTCACGAGGTCACGACCCGGCGGTCGATTGGCGCGTGCACGGGTGGTGCGACGCGTGTTGGTGAGTTCCTCGCAGTCCTGGGAGGTGCCCGATGAGCAAGTTGCGTGAGGCCCTGGAGGCCCGGAGTGCGGCGGCGGCCGCCCTCGCCGAGGCGGACAACGTGTTTCTCGAACAGGTCACGGAAGCGTGCGCTGCGGTGCTTGCGGCCGGCTCGTGGCGCCTGTGCAACGCGGCAGCGGCGGAGATCTGCTGGCCGCTCCTGCCCGCCGACGCGGAAACCCGAGAGGCGTTGCAGCGCATCGGCGCGGCGGTTGCTCCGTGGACCGGCGAGATCCTCCTCGCAGTCCCGGCGTTCGGGGACTACACGATCGAGGTCAGCGTCGCGGAGTCCAGGCGTGTGCGCGTGGCCGTCTACATCGGTGATACGAAGTCAGCTTTCGCCATCGCGCTCCCGCCGAACGTGGACGGCAGGACCCTCCTGGCAGCGGCCGCCGCGCGCCAGATCGCTTCCGCGGAGGAGGAGATCGCGAAGCTCACCGGAAGGGTGGCCGCGCTCCAGCAGTTCCGGAACGCCCTATGACCACGCCCAACGACGAGCGCGTGTTTGCCAAAAGTTCACATGGCCCGAAGACGGGCGGGAGGGTTGCCGTGATTGATGACGAAGAAAAGATTCGGGCCATCGCCGACGGACTCGACGCGGCGATCCACGAGGCGTGGCCCGGACTAGCAATGTCCCTGTCTGACTACGTTCGGTCGGTCTTACGGGTCGGAGTTGGCCGTCTGCGCCGTGCCGAGGAGATTATGCGCGGCCTCCACGGTAACGACGCCACCTTCGAGGCCGCGCAGGCGACCCGTCCGGTCGGCGCCCAACGGGCGCACGACGGCGTGTGGTGGTGGCGGGTGCCGATGACGCGAGGATCCTGGACCGACGGGGTGCAACGCACCGCGCACCCGCCGGCGGGCGTCCGGTGGCGGGGTTACGTCGGCGGCGGCCAGGACCTCGCCCACATCGTCGACGGCGGGCGGTCTCTGTGCAGACGCGGGCTCCCCCCGCTGATCGCGGCGGATCCAACCGTGCCGGTTTGCGCGTGGTGCCAGCGCGCAGCGGGACGGGAGATGACCGGTGAGTGACGCCCTCCCCCTCTCCGACACCGGCCTTGACGCCGTGCTCGACGTCCCCGAGCGCGAGCCCAAGGTGCGCCGGCCTCCGGTCCGCGCGTCCCTACCGCTCCCCGGGCGGCGATTCAAGACGATCGCGGAATGCCGGACCGTGATCCCCGGTGTCTACCCGGACCCCGACGTCCCCGGCGCCCGGGGGAAGGGGGGCGTCCCCTGGTCCATCGCGGTCGGGTTGCACCACCAGCCGCTCCCGCAGGGCCGCCCCCTGCCCCCGGGCGTGGTGGACAAGCTTCGCCCGTTCCAAGTCTCGGGGCTCGACCGCAGCCAAGCGCTCCCAGGCACGCTGTTGTTCTGGCGCACCGGCTCCGGGAAGTCATACGGGGCGGGCGCTTGGCTGGCGGGGCTTGCTGTTTCCGCTGCCAGCCAAGCGGCCCCCTTTCGCGCGGTCGTGGTGACGCTGGCCGGTGCGATGCCTTACCAGCTCGCCGGCGACCTCGGGGCGCTGTTCGCGCTCGCCGACGTCGACCTCACGGTCACGATCCTCGAAGGTCAGACGCCAGGCAAGCTCCCCACCGAGGGCGTGGTTGTCATCCCGTGGAGCGTGCTCGTCCACTGGTACGACGCGCTTGTCCGTTGGGCGCCGCGGGCGGTCGTGTTCGACGAGGTCCAGAACGCGCTGAACTTCCGGGTCTGGCGTCGGGACATCGGCGGCGACGAGGACGGCCGTGGGCGCGACTGGAGCCTCGCGCCGACGCAGTCAGGGGCTGCCTTCGGGCTCGCACATGCGGTACCCAACCGCCTGTGCCTGACCGCGACGCCCGTGAGCACGGGCCGAATGGACCTCTGGGTCCCGCTCAACCTCTGTGAGCCCGGGTGCTGGGGGACGGCCTCCGAGTTCGGCACCCGGTACGCCGCCGGCGCGATCCGCGAGGTCACGCCCGGGGTCTCGGCATTCGTCGCGAAGGGGCAAACGAACAACGACGAGTTCTTCGCTCGCTTCCGGGCGATCACCTCGATCGTGCGGTCGCAGGACATCCAGGCGCAGCTCCCCAAACTCCGGTACGAGACGGTCACGCTTACGGGGGCGGAACTCGGGCGACCCCCCGCGATCCGCCCCCGCGGCCCGACGGCGCTCGACCGGCTACACGCGGCAACCCTGTGGGCCGCCGACGCAAAGACGCCGTGGGCGGTCGCTCGCGTCGTCGAGCGCCTCCCGGTCGTGAAGAAGATGTGGCTCGTGACGGGCCGCCCCGCGCACATGGTTCGGCTTGCCGACGCGCTCCGGGAAGCGCTCGGGCCCGACGTGCCCGTCTTCGTGTACAACGGCGGCGCCAAGCCCGAGGCCCTCATCCAGTACCAGGCCGCGCCCGTTGCGGTACTGGTCGCGACCTCGAAGGCGGCCGGCGTGGGGGTCAACCTCCACACGACCGCCGAGGCGCTCGACCTGTTCCCGGCCTGGACGCCCCTGGATCTGGTCCAACGGGCTGGGCGGGTGCAGCGCATCGGGGGCGTCGACTGCACGTACACCTCCGTGTACGCGGGGGGCACGATCGACACGACCATGCGCGCGGCGCTCCTCCCGCGGCTCGCCGACGTGATGAGCCTGACCGAGGACGGGCTCGTAATCCAAATGACCGAGCGCATCGAAGACAAACCCAGCCGCGACGCCTTCTTGGCGTCGGTGGCGAACAGCGTGGCCTGGAGTGAGTGATGGGCGATGAAACCGAGGCGCTATTCCGCGACTTCGAGCGCTGGTTTGGGGAGATCCCTCCCGGCGTACGGGAAGAACTCATGGAGTTCTGGGACAGTCCCCAGGGCGCTGAGTTGCGCGCGGCCGAAGACCACCTGGACACGCTCCCCCATCCGGTCTTCGAGGCGTTTCGGCCCCTCCCCCGGCGCCCCCGGCTGCACGCGCCCCCGCCGACGCTTGCAGGGGTGCTGACGTACACCCACCAAGACGTGTGCGACGGCTGCCTCCGAACGCCGGGGTTCTGCCTCTGCACGCCCTTAAAAGCGTCGGATCCCTTGTCGGTTTTCCCCCGGGGTGCCCCGTGAGCGCGCCGCAACCGCAGGACCGAGAGAACCGCCCTGCGCTCCCGAACGCCCCGGTGGTCGCACTCCTCTCGAATCTCCTCGAGGCCGCCGCGCGCGGGGAGATCCAGGACATCGCCGCTGTGGTCTTGGACCCCCGAGGGCGGTTCGCGCCGGCCGTGTGCTCGCGCCCCGAGAGCCTCCCTGTGCTACTCGTGGGGCTCGCGGACCTCCAGGGGTGCCTCCAGGAGGAGGGCGCGCGCGTCTTCGGGCCCCCCGCCCCCCAGCTCGGGGACGAGGACGACGAGGACGACGACGAGGACGACGACGCCCGGTAAGAACTACGACAGGAGCGGGTTGACCCGGTACAACAGGCGCCACTTGAGCGGGCTGTCGCCGGCGGCCCCGAAGGGGTCCGCGCTCCCGAACAACTCGAGGCCCGCGTTCGCGACGACGGCGAAGTTGCCCGGCCCCGCGGTCGTCGAGATTCGGGCGTCCGCAGACGCGCCGAGCAGGCTTGCGTTCGGGATCGCCGTGCCGAGCCAGCTCGCCCCGCCAACGGTGCGGAGCTGGAGGGTGGCCGCCACGTCGTAGGCAGCAGTGCCGAAGTCGAGGAACGTCTCCAGGATCACGGGCTCAAGCCAGAAGCCCACTCCGGGGGCCGCCACGATCGTGACCGGCGCGGAGTTCAGGTCGCCGACGTTGCCGGCGCCGTTCCCGCCAGGGACCGTGCCGGTCGCCGCGCGGACCCGGACCGCTCCAAGTTCCGCGAGGTACGCCTCGACGTTGGTAGTCGCGGTGTAGCCGCCCGCGTCCACCACACCGACCATGGCCGCGCCCTTGCCGGTCGTGATGCCCGCGAGCTCAGCGAGCACGTCGGAGGCGCCGCCCCCCGGATTGAGGAACACGACGCCGACCGTCGCGCTCGATACGAGACAGTAGCCGACCGGGATCCGGTAGGTCCCCGGCGTCGAGGAGTACGCCCCGGCGGTGGTCAAGTAGACCGGGCCGACGGACAACCCGGAGGTGTCGACCCCCGTGCGGACCCACCAGTCGGTTACCCGGATGCGCTTGCCCGCCGCCCCGCCGTTGATGGCGATCTTGAGCGGACCGGTGAAGCCCGAGAGCGACGCGGCCGAGGCGCGGCTCACCTTCGGCAAGCGCCCCGTGGGTGCGGCCGCGTCGACGACGACGATGTTCCCCGCCGTGATCGTGCCGCTCGCGACGGTGTCGGCGGTGAAGAAGTAGCTCGTGAGCGCGCCCAGGATGCGCGTGGGGTTTGCGATCGGCATGTGAACCTCCACACGGGACGTAACGCCCGGGGGCGGGGGGCGGCCCGTCGGGTGCTTCGTGTCCCCTCCGGGGGGTTCAGTCCCTGGGGCGGTTCCGCCGCTTGGCCGCCTCCGCTTCCGCCTGCGCCACGACGTCCGCGAGCATCTTCTTCTGGAGTTCCTCGACGTTCTTCCTGGAGGACAGCCCTCCCACCTGGAGGCCGAAGGTCGACAAGGTCGCAAGAGCAACCCGTTGGAGCGGGTGCGCCGACTCCGGGAGGAAGTTGTACGTCCCCAGGAACTTCGGCACGGAGCCCAGCGCGAAGTTCGCGAGGAACGCGCCCTGGAGCCAGACCGCCCACCCGGGCAGCGTCGGCTGCCCCTCGGCGTTGTAGCTCAAGAGGTGTCGCGTCCCAAGCATCCGCGCCATCCCCGCCTGGTCCGCGTTGAGCGGCCAGTCGTACTGGAACGAGTCGTGTTTGATGAGCGCTTGGGCCCACGGGCCCGTCAGAAGCACAGTCATAAGGTCGTTTGCGAGCACCTCGGGCACGGTGCTGTCGAAGTCGACCTTTGGGGAGACCGCGGCGTGGAGCAGGTGCGTCGCACCGACGACGGTGTCGATGAAGATGGTCAGCGCCTCGATCGCCGAGAACGCGGGCATCGAGAAGCGCAGGCCGTCGACCTCCCCATACCCGCGGCCGAGCAGCGACACGCGGTCCTCGCGGCTTAAGCCCGAGGTGAACAGGTGTCGCCCGGGGGAGAGGGGGCCCGCGTCGAGTTCCGCGTACGCGTACTGCGCCTTGGTCGCGGCGGTGTCGTCCTCGTGGTACCAATCGCGGATCACCCCGGGGATCGCCGCGACCCCGTTGATCTGATCGACCATGCGGGGGAACCGCGCGGTACCGTCAAGGAGCTTCTGGCCGAACCCCGTCACGGCCGGCTCGGCCGAGATCCGCGCCGTCTGGGTCAAGGTCAACCGCCACCAGCGGTACCACATCCCGATCTTGGGGAGCCAGTGGCTCTGCTCCCACCGCGTTAGGCCGTTGGCGTAGTCGAGCTGCGCCTCACGTACGGCTTTCCCGGCCGCTTCCGGAGTCGCGCCCTCGTCCCGGAGGATGAGGTAATACGCCATCCGCTGCCGCCGCTGCATCTCCTCGGCAAGCGCCCGCGTCTGTTCCAGCCGTGACTTTGCGATTTGCTTGAGCGCCCCCACGGCCCGCCCGATCTTCCCGGGGTTCCCCGCCGCCTCCCGTTCGGCTGCAAGCAGGTCCGCGCCGGCCTCCGCCTCCACCTGCGCGTCCTGCGGAGAGAGCCCGCGCGTCAGCGCCGACTGGCGCAGCCGCGCTACGTCGGCCTCCCGCTCCCGGGCCGCGTCAGCCGCAGAGCCGAACCAGCGTTCCGCGTCCGTCTTCACGGCGGACGAGAAGTCGGCCTGGAAACTCGTCTCGAAGACGCCGGTCTCCATCATGTGGCGAACCTCGTCCGCCACGAGGGCCGGTGCGCCAGCGAGTCGGATCTCGGTGGCGCGCCCCTGGAGGATCGCTTGAAGGCCGGGAACCGCGGTGATGGCCACCGCCGGCAGAAGCTCCTTCCTTCCTGTGTACTTGCGAAGCGCGGGCACCAGTTCAGCCTGTACCTTGGACGCCCACACGCCCGCGACCGGCACGGCGGCAACCACGTTCGTGAGCGCGACCCGGCCTGCGGTGACGATCCCGCTCTCATTCCAGATCGTGCCGAAGTCCCCGTGGATCAGGCCCCCGAGGTGGCCGTAACGGAACAAGAACCCGCCGGTCATCGTCAAGCTCTTGGCAATGCTCTGGAGGTCGAAGAACAGGGACCGGATCCCGGAGCCTGCCGACGACGCCGGGTACTTCTCCGCGTCCTTGACGAGCGCCCGCCTCGTCAGGTTCTCCAGAAGATGCATCGGGACGATGACGCCGCCGTTCCGGGACAACAGGGTCGCGAACCGGACCAGAACCTCGGCGCTCTGCCCGCCGGGCTCGTCCGGGAAGCGCATCGTGCCCGAGGTGGCGCTCTTGCCCCACGCGTTGAGGAGGCCGAGGGCTTCTTCGAGGTCCCTCATGACCGTGCGCGGCTGCCCCGCCGCGTCCTTTCCGCGGCCGCCGAGCAACTGATGCACCCGATTGACGACGTTCCGCGCGTCCCGGA
>VFQS010000968.1_pt1 | contig 28263 bp, 29 predicted proteins | sample 3512361 | NCBI WGS metagenome assembly VFQS01 (sample SAMN10412375, study PRJNA504923) | tailings metagenome | isolation source: Relicate 1 Philex TSF3 active mining | place: Philippines
CCGACGCCGACAACTATCTGGTGCCGCTGCTCGGCTGCGACCGGGAGCAGGGCAAGCGCTGCCTCAAGGGTGCCAGCGCCGCCAGCGGCAGCTTCTGGGCTGCGCCCGGCCTCCAGGAGCAGTTGCGCCAGAGTGCTGCGCTTCAGGGCACGCCGCGGCTTGAGCTGCTGCTGCGCATCCAGCGCCGCACCGCCAGCGCCAACCCCTATCTGCCGCTGTGGCTGGTGGCGCCTCGGGCCTGGGCCCGGCCAACAGTGAGCCGGCCCCGCTACGACGGCTCGGGCCGGGTGCTGCTCCAGGAGCTGCGCAAGGGCCCATGAGCCGACGCCGGGCCCTGCTGCGCTATCTGCTCGCCCGGCTGGCCCTGGCGCCAGTGATGCTGTGGCTGATCGCCAGCCTGGTGTTCCTGCTGCTGCGAGTGGCGCCGGGGGATCCGATCGATGCCCTGCTCGGCACCCGGGCACCGGAGGCGGCGCGGGCGGCGCTGCGGGCCCAGCTGGGGCTGGATCGCTCCCTGCTGGAGCAGTACGGCCAGTTCCTGCTGCATCTGCTCAGGGGGGATCTGGGCACCTCGCTCACCAACCAGCAGCCGGTGGCCGAGGTGATCCGCCAGAGCCTGCCGGCCAGCCTGGAGCTCGGGGCCACGGCCCTGCTGATCGCCGCCGTGGTGGGTCTGGCGGTGGGCTTCAGCGGCATCGCCCGGCCGGAGGGAAAGCTGGATCTCGCCGGCCGGCTGTATGGCATCGGCACCTATGCCCTGCCGCCGTTCTGGGCGGCGATGGTGGTGCAGCTGGTGTTTGCGGTGGGGCTGGGCTGGCTGCCGGTGGGGGGCCGCTTCCCACCCACGCTGGCGCCGCCCGCGGGCAGTGGCTTCTATCTGCTCGACGGGCTGCTCGCTGGCCTCACGGGCAGCGGCTGGCAGAGCTTCGGGGGCGCCCTGCGCCACCTGGTGCTGCCCGCCGGCACCCTGGGCCTGCTGCTCAGCGGGATCTTCGCCAACGCCCTGCGGCTCAACCTGCGCCGCAGCCTCGGCTCCGACTACGTGGAAGCCGCCCGCAGCCGCGGCCTGGGAGAAGTGCGGGTGGTGCTGCGCCACGCCCTGCCCAACGCCCTGCTGCCGGTGCTCACGATCACCGGCATCACCGTGGCCTCGCTGATCGGCGGTGCGCTGCTGATTGAAGTGACCTATTCCTGGCCGGGGATCGCCTTCCGGCTGCAGGAGGCGATCGGCCAGCGCGACTATCCCCTGGTGCAGGGGATCGTGGTGGTGGTGGCGGGCCTGGTGGTGCTGGTCACCGTGGCCGTCGATCTGCTGGTGGCCCTGCTCGATCCACGGGTGAGCTACGGCTAGCGCCCGCCTTAGGGAACCAGCTCCCCGCGCGGCAGGCTGCCCCACCACTGACGCGCCTGGCGCCGATCGAGCACCCAGGCGGTAACGCCATCCTGCTGGCGCTGCTGGGGGGAGAGCAGCAGCGGCTGGCGCAGGCTCTGCAGAAACTCGGTGGTGAGGTTGAGCAGCAGGTTCTGCACGCGCTGCGGCTCGATGCCCACCAGCTCGTCGCCAAGCCGGAACAGGGCCTCCCCCTGGCGCGACACGCGCACGGGCGAGAAGTGGCTACCCCCCTGCACCAGCACCAGACGGCTGCGGGGATGGCGCACCTGGGTGAAGGGCGGCAGCTGCTCGCTGATCGGCGGGGTGATCAGATCGAGACCGCCCCCCACCAGCAGCACCGGCACCGGCAGAGGCTCCAGGCCATCGCGGGGCCAGAGCAGGCCACCGAAGCCGTTGAAGGCCACCACCGCCACCAGGGGAGTGCCACCGGTGCCGATCGGGACCCGTGCCAGCTCCGGCAACTGGACGATCTGGCACTGGAGCAGACGCGACAGGTTGGTGAGCGGCAGCCGCTCGAGGGCGCGGCGACAGCGGCGCTCCAGACCCCGCTCAGGCCGCAGCCCCGCCGCCATCAGGGCGGTAAGGCCCCCGAGCGAATGGCCCATCAGCACCACCCCCTCCCGGCCCGCCTGGCCCGGTCCAAGAGAACCCAGGTCTCCGTGCCGCTGGGCGGCAAGCACCGCCTGCAGATCGGCAAGCCGGTCGGGCAGGCTCTCCGCCCCCGGCGGCGGCCGCTGGCCAGCGAGCGAGGCCTTCATCGCCTTGCCATCACTGCCGGGGTGCTCCAGCACCACCACCGGCCAGCCCCGCTCAGCCAGGGCAGCAGCCAGCCAGCCCAGCTGGTCGGGATCACCGCCCAGGCCGGGCATCAGCAGCACCCAGGGGCCGGCGGCGGGATTGCGGCTGGGCCACACCTGCAGCGGCAGGCGCACCCCCCGATGGGGCACCGCCAGCTGCAGCGTCCTGGGAGAAGCCGCTCCATCGGCGGCCAGGGCGGCGGCGCGGTAATCACGCGCGGGGAGCGGCAACAGCTGCAGCCGGCGCAGCGCCTCGCTCTGCAGGGCCAGCTGGGCGCGCCACTGCTCCGCCAGCTCCAGCACCGCATCGATGCGCAGCACCAGCCGGGGTTCGGGCAGGGCCCTGAGCAGCTCGATCGTGGTGACCGACACCTGCCTGTCCAGCAGCTGGCGCAGGGTGGACAGCAGCTCAGGGGCGGTGCTGCGGCCGTCAGGAGTGGTGATCAGCTCCCCCACCTCCTCCAGCATCTGCTCGCCGCTCCAGCTGCCCAGCAGCTGCATCCCGAAGCTGCGGTCGCGCAGCAGGGGCGCCCGCAGCAACCGCACCAGGCCCTGGCGGCTGGCGGGCTCCAGCAGGTTGAGCCACACCGCCAGATCGCCGGAGCGGCTGGCGGGATCACGGCTCCAGGCCTCCAGCTCGGCCAGGTCGATCGGGATCTCGAGGCCATCGAGCTGCAGCTGCAGCTGGCTGGCCGCCTGCAGCGGCAACGGCAGCGCGAGCAGCACACTGGTGGCCAGGCCCGCAGCCAGCCGTTTCACCCGAGCCCCAGCCCTTGACGCAGCCAGTCGTGACGCAGCCGGCGAAACGGGCACGGACAGCACGCGCTTGGCTGCTCCAGTTTCCCGTGGCTCTGCGCGAGGTGGCTGCCGTACGCCTGCTGGCGGCCACCGGCGCCGGCGGCGTGCTCTATCTCACGCCACTGGTGTTTCACCAGGAATCGTTCAGTGCCTCCCAGGTGACGCTGGGGGTGGCGCTGGCGGCCCTGGTGGGCACGGGGGGACGCTTCGTGAGCGGCCTGCTGCTGGATGGCGGCATGAACTGCGGCGTCCCGGTGCTGATCGCCGTGGTGGCCTCACTGCTGGGCGACCTGCGCCTCTTCAGCGCCGAGGGCTTTTGGGCCTACCTGACTGGCCAACTGCTGCTGGGCACGGCGATGGGGGTCTATTGGCCGGCCATCGAGCTGGCGGTGCCCCTGGCCTGTGCCAGCGGCCCCGCCCCGATTCCCTCCGGGCGGGGCTATGCGCTGGTCCGCAGCGCCGATGCCCTCGGGATCGCGACCGGGGCCCTGATCGGAGCGGCCCTGAGCGCGGCCGGCTGGCTGCGCGGCATCTACCTGGTGGACATCAGCTGTGTGCTGGCGCTGGGCGTGCTGCTGCTGCAGCGCCGCCTCCCGGATCCGCCGGGCCGCCAGCCGGGGCAGCAGCCGGGATGGGGCACCTGGCTGCCGCCGCTGATCCCGGTGCTGCTGATCACCTTGGTGGCGACCAGCCTGCCGGCGCTGATGCAGAGCGCCCTGCCCCTGGATCTGGTGAATGGCGGACTCCAGCGACCGGCCATGCCCGAAAGCCTGGGGGCGCTGCTGATCGGGGTGCAGCTGGGGCTGCTGCTGCTGATCCAGTGGCCGGTGGGCCAGGCCCTGGCCAAGCGGCCGGTGCGCACGGGCCTGGGCCTGAGCCTGCTGAGCTTTGCCCTGGGCACCGCCCTGCTGGCCGCCTCCACCCTGAGCAGCCGGGGCCTGGTGGTGGTATTGCTGGCGCAGCTGCCGCTGGCCCTGGGGGAGGCGGCCTTCCTGCCGATCGCCACCGAGGCCGTGATCGAGCTCACCCCCGAGGAGCACCGGGGCCTGGCCATGGCCCTGTTCTCCCAGTGCTTTGCGATCAGCGCCTTCGGGGCGCCGCTGCTGGCCGGCGTCACCCTCGATGCCCAGCGCCATGGGGCAGGGCTATGGCTTGTGGTGGCCCTGCTCTGCCTGGCCGCCCTGCCCCTGGCGCGGCGGCTCAGGCCGAAGGCTGTTGCTTGACCCAGGCTTCGTGGGGCAGCGGCTCGGTGCCGTATTCCCAGTCGTCGTAGTCGGGGTCGTTGCGGATGCGGCGGTGTTCCTCCTTCTGCAGATCGAAGTTGTGGGGGGTGCTCCCATCAGCCGCTCCATGGTCCGCGGCGGTGCGGGCGGCAGCTGTACTGGCGGAGGAAAGGACATCAGCAGAGGTCATGACCCATGCGGCGCAGTCAGACCATTGTCAGCCCTGACGGCCGATCCGCGGCGACGGAATCCTCAGACGTTGAACAGGAACTCCATCACGTCGCCTTCTTCCACCACATACTCCTTGCCTTCGGCCCGCAGCCAGCCCCGGTTGCGGGCCTCGGCCAGGGAGCCGGCCGCGAGCAGCTGCTGACAGCCGATCGTCTGGGCGCGGATGAAGCCCCGCTCGAAATCGGTGTGGATCACGCCGGCCGCCTGGGGCGCCGTCATGCCGGCCCTGATCGTCCAGGCGCGGGTTTCCTTCTCGCCTGTGGTGAAGTAGGTGCGCAGGCCCAGCAGGCTGTAGGTGGCGCGGATCAGGCTCTGCAGACCGCCTTCCTCCACTCCCAGACCGGCCAGGAATTCAGCGCGCTCCTCCTCGGGCAGCTCGATCAGCTCGGCCTCCACCTGGGCGGAGATGCGCACGGTGCCGGCACCTTCCTGCGCGGCCAGAGCAGCCACTTCCTCGCAATAGGCGTTGCCGGCGGCCAGGTCGTCTTCGCTCACGTTGGTGGCGTAGATGATCGGCTTGGCGGTGAGCAGCCCCAGGGGCTTCACCATGGCGGCTTCGTCGTCGTTGAGCTCCACGGAGCGGGCCGCACCACCGGCCTCGAGCACCTGCTGGATGCGCTCCAGGGCAGCATCTTCCAGCTGGGCTTCCTTGCTGGTGCGCAGCTGCTTCTTCAGGCGCTCGCGCCGCTTCTCCACCTGGACCAGATCGGCCAGGCCCAGCTCCAGGTTGATCACCTCGGCATCGCGGGCGGGTCCCACCGAGCCGCTCACATGGATCACGTCGTCGTTCTCGAAACAGCGCACCACGTGCACGATCGCGTCGACTTCGCGGATGTTGGCCAGAAACTTGTTGCCCAGCCCCTCGCCCTGGCTGGCGCCTTTCACCAGCCCGGCGATGTCGACGAACTCCACCTTGGTGGGAATGAGCTCCTTGCTGCCGCTCAGATCCGAGAGCTGCTGCAGGCGGGGATCCGGGACCGACACGATGCCCGAGTTGGGCTCGATCGTGCAGAAGGGGTAATTGGCGGCCTCCGCCTGGGCATTGGCCACCAGGGCGTTGAACAGGGTCGACTTGCCCACGTTGGGCAGGCCCACGATTCCGGCTTTGAGCATGGCTGGAATCTACGGACCGGCCATCAACCGAAGTCGCGCGTAAGACTGTGGCCAGCATCCCGCAGGCCGATTCCTACTATCACGCCCACACCCCCGGCCGCCGCGCAGTCCGTGGTGCCCGGTCCGAGTTCCGAACGCAGGCGGCGGCGCCTGCTCCAACGCCGCCGGGTCTGGGCCGGCGCTACCGCCGCGGTGGTGCTGCTGGGCGCCGCTGGCCTGTGGCAGCGCCAGCGGAGCAGCGCGGTGCAGAACCTCGAGAAGTACACGGTGGTGGCCGAGCCGGGCACGCTGCCGGGGGTGGTGACAGCCACAGGCGAACTGCAGGCCGTGCAGCGGGTGAACGTGAGTCCGAAGCGCCAGGGGCTGCTCGAAGCGCTGTTCGTGGAGGAGGGCGACCTGGTGAGCGCCGGTCAGCCGATCGCCCGCATGGACTCCGGCGACATCGACGACCGCATTGCCGAGTTCCGCTCCAACCTCAAGGCCGCCGAGGCCCAGCTGATCCGCACCCGCAGCGAATGGGAGCGCCGCGGCAACCTCTACCGGCGCAATGCCATCACCCTCGACGACTACAACCGCGCCCTCAGCGCCTACAAGGCTGACGAGGCCGCGGTGCAGGCCGCCCGGGAGCGGCTGGAACAGCGCCAGGTGGAGCTGCGCGAGCTGGTGGTGCGAGCCCCCTTCAGCGGGATCATCACCCAGCGCTACGCCGATCCCGGTTCCTTCGTGACACCCACCACCACCGCCGCCGCGGTGGCCGGGGCCACCAGCTCCTCGATCGTGGAGCTGGCCCAGGGGCTGGAGGTGGTGGCCAAGGTGCCGGAAAGCGATATCGGCCGGATTCGCCTGGGCCAGCCGGCCGATGTGCGCGTGGATGCCTTCCCCGACCGGCGCTTCGCCGCGGCCGTGAAGCGGATCACGCCCCGGGCGGTGAAGGTGAACAACGTGACCTCCTTCGATGTGGTGCTGCGCTTTGTGGATGCGGTGCCCCAGTTGCGCATCGGCATGACCGCCGACGTGGACTTCCAGACCGGCTCGGTGCGGGCCAACACCCTGGTGCCCACCGTGGCGATCGTGACCGAGGACGGCCGCCCCGGGGTGCTGGTGCCCGGCAAGCGCAACAAGCCCGAGTTTCAGCCCGTGGAGCTGGGCATCAGCGGCGGCCGCAGCACCCAGATCCTCTCGGGCCTCAAGCCCGGCAGCCGCGTGTTCATCGACCTGCCCCCGGGCAGCAAGCGCGACAAGACCTAACGCCTAACGGCTGGCGAGGAAGCGGCGGGCCGCAGCCACGATGCGGCCGCTGGCCTGGCCATCGCCGAAGGGGTTGTGGGCCCGGGCCATGGCCTCATAGGCGCTGGCATCAGTGAGCAGCAGGCTGGCCTCGGCCACGATGTCGACGGTGCCGGTGCCGATCAGTTTGGCGGTGCCGGCCGTGACCGCCTCAGGGCGCTCGGTGGTGCGGCGCAGCACCAGCACCGGTTTGCCCAGGGCTGGTGCCTCCTCCTGCAGGCCACCGGAATCCGTGAGGACCAGGGCGGCGCCACGCATCGCCGCCACCAGCTGGTCGTAGTCGAGCGGTTCGGTGAGGAAGGCCCGCGGATGGGAACCGAGCATGGCCTGCAGGGGCTCACGCACGGTGGGGTTGCGGTGCAGCGGCAACAGCAGAGCCGTGTCGGGGAAGCGCTCCAGCAGCTGCAGGAAGCCGTTGCCGATATCGGCCAGCCGCTCGCCCCAGTTCTCGCGCCGATGCACCGTGGCCAGGATCACCCGCTGGTTGGCCCAATCCAGACCGGGCAGCTCATAGGCCGGCGCCCGCTCAGCCATCAGCAGCAGGGCATCGATCACCGTGTTGCCGGTGGTGAGCACCTCGCCGATCACACCGGAGGCGCGGCAGTTGGCAGCCGACACCGCGGTGGGGGCGAAGTGGAGCAGCGCCAGCTGGGAAATCAGGCGGCGGTTGGCCTCCTCCGGGAAGGGATCGAAGAGGTTGTCGGTGCGCAGGCCGGCCTCCACATGGCCCACCGGAATCTGCTCATAGAAGGCGGCGAGGGCCGAAGCGAAGGCGGTGGTGGTGTCGCCCTGCACCAGCACCAGATCGGGGCGATGGGCGGTGAACTCGTCCTTGAGGCCCTGCAGGGCGGCGCAGGTGATGTGGGTGAGGGTCTGCCTGGGCGCCATCAGCGCCAGGTCGTGGTCGGCGCTCAGGCCGAACAGCTCCATCACCTGGCTCACCATCTCGCGGTGCTGGCCGGTGAGCACCACGCGCGTGTCGAAATCCTCGGCCTGCTGGAACGCGCGGATCACCGGCGCCAGCTTGATCGCCTCGGGCCGGGTGCCCAGCACGATCGTCACCAGGGGGTTCGCCACGGCCGGGGTTCGGGTGGCCGGATCCTAGGAATGATGGCCTGGGCGACTCTTTTGCAGCCACTGGGCAGCCACTGACAGCAAAGCCGCTGACAACGAAGGCCGCGATCAGCCGGCGATCAGCCGGGCCAGCAGCACCACCGCCAGGCCCACCGAGAGGCCCAGCATCGCCAGGCGACCGTTCCAGATTTCGGCCTGGGGCGTGAAGCCGCGGCGCCAGGCGTTGAGCTCCTCGCGGCTCACCGGCTCGGCATTGAGGACCTTGTTCAGCGCCGGCTGATCGGCCGGGAGGCTCTGGCTCTGGATGTCCATGAGGGTGGATCTCACGGCTGGAAGCAAAGCATCGTAAGGGCATTAAAAGGCTGCCTGCGTTTCGTAAAGACGCTCCGCTTCAGCCAACGGCAACCGCGCCGCCACCCCCAGGCTCACAGGGCTGGCCAGCCCCGCCGCCAGGCGCTGGGCCGCTGCCACGCCGATCATCGCGGCGTTGTCGGTGCAGTAGGCCAGCGGCGCCACCCGCCACTGCAGGCCGCTGGCGCTGCAACGCTCCTCCAGCAGCCCACGCAGCCGCTTGTTGGCCGCCACCCCGCCCACCAGCACCAGGGTGCCGAGGCCGTGGTCATCGGCGCAGCGGCAACTGCGCTCCACCAGCACGTCGGCGACCACCTGCTCGAAGCTCGCCGCCAGATCCGCCACGGGCAGCAGCTCACCGCCCTCAGCCGCCTGGGCCTCAAGGGCACGCACCTGGCGCAGCATCGCCGTCTTGAGACCGGAAAAACTGAAGTCGTAGGGACGGAAGCCGCCCTCCGGCCGCGAGACGCGCCCCTTGGGCAAAGGGAATCGGCGGGGATCACCTGCCTCAGCCGCCGCCTGGATGGCAGGACCGCCCGGATAGCCCAGGCCCAGCAAGCGAGCCACTTTGTCGAAGGCTTCACCGGCCGCGTCGTCGTGGCTGCGGCCCAGGCGCTGATAACGCCCCGGCGCCTCCACCTTCACCAGTTCGGTGTGGCCGCCGCTCACCAGCAGCACCAGATAGGGGCCTGGGGGCAGGGGGTCCCCGAGTTGCACCGAGCAGAGATGGCCCTCCAGGTGGTGCACCCCCACGAACGGCTTGCCGTGCAGGCGGGCCAGGGTGCGGCCGCTCACCGAGGCCACCAGCAGCGCCCCCACCAGCCCGGGCGCCACGGTGGCAGCCACCGCATCCACCTCCGCCAGCGCCACGCCGCTCTCGCTGCACACCCGCTCGATCAGCTGGGGCAGAGCCTCCACGTGCCGGCGCGAGGCGATCTCGGGCACCACGCCGCCCCAGCGGGCGTGCTCCTCCACCTGGGAGGCCACAGCGCTCGCCAGCACCGCCGAATCGCGCACGATCGCTGCCGCCGACTCGTCACAACTTGTTTCGAGGGCCAGAACGGTGGGCATCAGCTCCAGGCAGCTCCCCTACTGTCCGCGAAGACATCCTGCCCCGCGGGCCATACACCCGATGCGCCGACTTTTCGCCGTCGTTCTCTCCGCATTCCTGCTGTTCGGCTTCGCGCCTGTGGCCAAGGCCGATGTGGCCGGCCTCACTCCCTGTGCTGAAAACGCCCGCTTCCAGCAGCGTGCCGCCACCGCCAAGACCGACCAGGCCAAGGCCCGCTTCGAGATGTATGGCCAGGCCCTCTGCGGAACCGATGGCTTGCCCCACCTGATCGTGGACGGCCGCTGGAGCCACGCCGGTGATTTCATCATTCCCGGCATCGCTTTCCTCTACATCGCCGGCTGCATCGGCTGGGCTGGCCGCAACTACCTGATCGCCATCCGCGGCGACAAGGACGCCCAGATGAAGGAAATTCAGATCGACCTGCCCCTGGCCTTCAAGAGCACCCTGGCCGCCGCAACCTGGCCCCTGGCCGCCTTCGGCGCTCTCACCAGCGGCAAGCTGCTCGAATCCGACGACAAGGTCACCGTCAGCCCCCGCTGATCGGCCGTTCGTTCTTCAACTCGCCTCGCTCTTCCTCCGATGAAAAAGTTCCTCACCACCGCTCCGGTGTTTGCGGCCATCTGGTTCACCGTGACCGCCGGCATCCTGATCGAGTTCAATCGCTTCTTCCCCGACCTCCTGTTTCACCCCCTCTGATCAGGCAATTGCCGTTTCAGCGCACTAGCGGCCCATGGGGCCGCTTTTTTGTGGCGTGCCAGCTGGTGACGGGCAACGTTCAGCCCACCACACCCATGTGGCGCTCCAGTTCAGCCAGGGCCTGCTCCAGATCGCCGTTCACCAGGGCCGCATCGAATTCAGCTTCAGCGGCCAACTCCACCCGGGCCCGCTGCAGGCGTCTGGCGATGGCCTCCTCACTGTCGGTGCCGCGACCGCGGATGCGGCGCTCCAGCTCCTCGAAGCTGGGCGGCTTGATGAACAGCTGGAAGGCGGCAGGACAGCTCTGGCGCACCTGGCGGGCGCCCTCCAGCTCGATCTCCAGCAGCACGGGCCGGCCAGCGGCGAGGTGCTCGTCCACGGGAGCGCGCGGGGTGCCGTAGAGATTGCCGGCGAATTCGGCCCACTCCAGAAAGCCACCCGCCGCCACCTGGGCCTCGAATGCCTCGCGGCTCAAAAAGAAGTAGCTCTGGCCCTCCAGCTCACCGGGCCGGGCCGCCCGGGTGGTGGCCGACACCGAGAGCCAGATGCTGGGGTGCTTCGCCAGCAGGCGGCTCACCAGGGTGCCCTTGCCCACTCCGCTCGGGCCGGTGATCACGGTGAGGCGGGCTTGGGCCATGGCGGCTCGGAAGGCTGGGCCGCACAGTAGAAAGCCAACACGCGCCCCACCGCCCACACCATGGCCAGCCGGCAGCCGCTGCAGCCCATGGACGTGACCACGCTCAAGGCCGTGCTGGCGGAATGGCGCGGGCAGCTGCTGCCCAGCCGCTTCGAGAAGGCCCAGCAGCCCGAGGCCCAGGCGATCCAGATCGGCCTGCGCGGCCTGGGCGGCATGCAGTGGCTACAGCTGAGCTGGCAGCCGGAGGCGGCACGGCTGCACCGCATCGACGCGCCGCCGCGCCAGGGGGAGGGCAGCACCCTGGCCCAGCAGCTGCAGCACGCCCTGCGCGGCCTGGCGCTCGTGGAGATCCGCCAGAGCGGCTGGGAGCGGGTGGTGGATCTGGGTTTTGCCCGCCGGCCCGGCGAGCGGGTGGAGCGCTGGCTGGTGGCCGAGCTGATGGGGCGCCACAGCAACCTGCTGCTGCTCGACGAGCAGCGCCAGGTGATCGCCCTGGCCCGCCAGGTGAAGCAGAACCAGTCGCGGTTGCGGCCGATCGGCACCGGCGATGCCTACAGCAGCCCGCCCCCGCTGGGGGGTGAGCCGCCCCGGCTGGCCGAGAGCTTCGAGAGCTGGCACAAGCGCCTCACGCTGCTGCCGCTGCCGTTGGGCAAGGCGCTGCTGGGGGCCTACCAGGGCGTGAGCCCGGCCCTGGTGAGCCAACTGCTGGAGCCGGCGCAGCGGGACCAACCGGTGCAGGAGCTGGAGCACGCCAGCTGGCAGGGGCTCTGGCTGCTCTGGCGGGACTGGCTGTTGGCGGTGGAGCAGGAGCGTTTCGGCTGGTGGCAACAGGCCGGGAGCTACCGCTGCTGGCTGACTGAACCCGCTGCCGGGACCGAGGCTCCTGCCGATCGCTGGAGTCTCAACCGGGCCATTGCCGGCTACTACGGCGCCCGGCTGGAGGAGCAGCGCGATCAGGAACGGCGCACCCAGCTGCAGCACCGGTTGCAGGAGGCGATCACGCGGGAGCGCGGCCAACAGGCCGAGCAGCAGGAGCTGCTGGAGGCCACCGGCGGCAGCGAAGCCCTGCAGCGCCAGGCGGACGCCCTGCTCAGCCAGATGGCGCCGAGCAAGGGCTGCATCGAGGAGGCACAGCGGCTCTACCGCAAGGCCCGCAAGCTGCGGCGGGCGGTCGAGGCGATCCAGGAGCGGCTGGCCCTCCATCAGCAGCGCCTCGGGGCCCTGGAGGCCAGCCTCACCTATCTGGAGCAGGCCGAGGGCAGCGAAGCCCTGACAGCCCTCAGCCACGACATCGACGGCCTGCTCAGCCCTCGACGCCGGCGCGGCGGCGGCGCCAGCCGCTCGGCCGACGCGCGCGGTGTGCCCATTCCCCTGGAACTGCAGACGCCGGGAGGCCTCACCGTGCAGGTGGGCCGCAACCACCGCCAGAACGAATGGATCAGCCTGCGCCAGGCCCGCCGCGGGGATCTCTGGTTTCACGCCCAGGAGATCCCCGGCAGCCATGTGGTGCTCAAGAGCTCCACCGCCGCCGCAGGCGAAGGGGATCTGCAGCTGGCCGCCGATCTGGCCGCCCACTTCAGCCGCGGCCGGGGCAACAGCCGCGTGCCGGTGGTGATGGTGCCGGCCCACGATCTGCAGCGCATCCCGGCCGCCGCTCCCGGCACGGTGCGCCACCGGGGCGGCGCTGTGATCTGGGGGGAGCCGGAGCGGGCCCGTCTGGTGCTGGGGGCTACCCCTAGCCTGCGCCCATGACCACCCCCGAGCCTGGATCCCAGCTCACCGGCGACGGGGCTGCCACCGCCCTGCCGCCCCCGGCGCCGATCCGGGTGCAACGGCCTCCCGAGCCCGGCGACTTCCCGGGCGAAGTGGAGATGAGCCTGGTGGATCACCTGGAAGAGCTGCGGCGACGCGTGCTGCGCAGCCTTCTTGCCGTTGTGGTGACTGCCATCCTCTGCCTGGTGGCGGTGAAACCGCTGGTGAAGCTTCTGGAGATGCCGGCCGAGGGCATCCGCTTCCTGCAGCTGGCGCCGGGGGAGTTCCTGTTCGTGTCGCTGAAGGTGGCGGGCTACGCCGGCCTCACCCTGGCCCTGCCCTACGTGCTCTATGAGCTGCTGGCCTTCGTGCTGCCCGGGCTCACCCGGCGCGAGCGGGCCCTGGTGGCGCCGGCGGTGGCGGGCTCAGCGGTGCTGTTCGCCGCCGGCCTGGCCTTCGCCTGGTGGGCGCTGGTGCCAGCGGCCCTGAAGTTTCTGGTGAGCTACGGCGCCGATGTCGTGGAGCCGAGCTGGTCGATCGAGCGCTATCTCGATTTCGTGCTGCTGCTGATGGTGGCCACGGCCCTGGCCTTCCAGCTGCCGGTGCTGCAGCTGATCCTCGGGGCTCTGGGCCTGATCAACGCCCGCACGATGCTGGCCGGCTGGCGCTGGGTGGTGGTGATCGCAGCCATCGCCAGCGCCGTGCTCACCCCTTCCACCGATCCGGTCACCATGCTGCTGCTGGCCGGTGCCATCAGCGCCCTGTTCCTGGTGGGCGTGGCACTGGTGGCCCTGAGCGAACGGGTCAGGCCTGCCACCTAGAGCAGAAACTCGCTGGCCCGCTCCGGCGGCAACTCCAGGGGCAGGCCCATCGCCCGACCCAACCGCGGCTTGTCGCTGGTGGTACTGAGCCACTGGCGCACCTGCTCAGCCACCCCCAGACCGTTGAGAGTGCCCACCAGCTCCTCCAGCTTGGCCTCGTAGGCCTCGGCGCTGAGTGGAAACGACTGCTGCTCCAGATAGGCCCACATCACCTGCAGATAGAGCCGGCCACGGCGCTGGATCAGCTGCAGGTCGTAGGAGGCCTGCCAGCGGTCGCGCAGCACCCCCAGCAGCTCGGCCACGGTGAGCGGCCTGGCGGGCGAATCGGGGCCAGAGGAGAGCACGGAGATCCAGCGGCACAACAGCATGTTGCAGGGCCGCTGAGGGCCCGGAAAGCCGCAACGGTGCGGCAGGGGCAGGTTTTAATGTGGCGCGACGTTGCCGTGGCATACCCGCCCGACCCGTATGACCCAGATCCCAGCGAGCGCTTCGAGTGGTGATGTTCCCGGAATGGGTCGTCGGCAGTTCATGAACCTGCTGACCTTCGGGTCGGTCACCGGCGTGGCGCTGGGTGCCCTGTATCCGGTGGTGAACTACTTCATCCCGCCCCGCGCGGCCGGCGGCGGCGGCGGCACCACCGCCAAGGACGAGCTGGGCAACACCGTGACCGCCAGCGGCTGGCTCAGCACCCACAAGGAGGGCGACCGCAGCCTGGTGCAGGGCCTCAAGGGCGACCCCACCTACCTGATCGTGGAAGGTGATGACGCCATCGGCAGCTACGGCATCAACGCCATCTGCACCCACCTGGGCTGCGTGGTGCCCTGGAACAGCGGCCAGAACAAGTTCATGTGCCCCTGCCACGGCTCCCAGTACGACGCCACCGGCAAGGTGGTGCGCGGCCCTGCTCCCCTCTCCCTGGCCCTGGCCCACGTGTCGGTCGAGAACGACACCGTGTTCGTGAGCCAGTGGAGCGAAACCGACTTCCGCACCGGCGACAAGCCCTGGTGGGCCTGATTCCGCTTCTCCCCATCGTCTGTCGCCCTGCCACCTTTCCGATGCGCCGCTCCCTCTCCCTGCTGCTCGGCTCGCTGATCGGCACCACCCTCTGTCTCACCGTGCTGCTCGCCGGGGCCAACCCCAGCTGGGCCTATCCCTTCTGGGCCCAGCAGAACTACCCGTCACCGCGGGAAGCCACCGGCAAGATCGTCTGCGCCAACTGCCACCTGGCCAAGAAGCCCACCCGGGTTGAGGTGCCCCAGGCCGTCTTCCCCGACACGGTGTTCAAGGCCGTGGTGGAGATCCCCTACGACACCAGCGTGCAACAGGTGGCTGGTGATGGCAGCCCCACCGGTCTGAACGTGGGCGCGGTGGTGATGCTCCCCGACGGCTTCAAGCTCGCTCCCCAGGATCGGCTCAGCGAGGAGCTGAAGGAAGAGACCGCCGGCATCTATTACACCCAGTACTCCGACGATCAGCCCAACATCCTGCTGGTGGGCCCCCTCCCTGGCGATCAGCACCAGGAGATTGTGTTCCCCATTCTGTCGCCTGATCCCGCCGAAGACAGCGCGATTCACTTCGGCAAGTACCAACTGCACGTGGGCGGCAACCGCGGCCGCGGCCAGGTGTATCCCACCGGTGAGAAGAGCAACAACGGCGTGTTCAATGCGCCTGCTGCCGGCACCATCTCCGCGATCACCGCTGGCGATAACGGCGTCAATGTGGTGGAGATCACCACGGCCGACGGCAGCACAGTGACAGAGACCGTGCCCGCTGGCCCCAGCCTGACCGTGGCGGTGGGTGACACCGTGGCCAACGGCGCGGCCCTCACCAACGATCCCAACGTGGGTGGCTTCGGCCAGCTCGACGCCGAGATCGTTCTCCAGAATCCGGTTCGCATCTACGGCCTGCTGGCCTTCTTCGCCGCCATCGCCCTGGCCCAGATCATGCTGGTGCTCAAGAAGCGCCAGGTGGAGAAGGTGCAAGCTGCCGAAGGCTTCTGAGCGGCACCATGCCGTTTCTGGTGTTCACCTCTCCGGGGCCCCTGGTTTTCCAGTGGGGCCCTTTTGCCTTGCGTTGGTATGGCGTGCTGATCGCGCTGGCCGTGCTGCTGGGCCTTGGGCTGGCCACGCGCCTGGCCAAGGCGCGTGGGATGGATCCGGCGGTGGTGGCCGATCTGTTGCCGGTGCTCGTGCTCGGCGCCGTGCTGGGCGCACGCCTCTATTACGTCGCGCTGGAGTGGCGTCAGTACGCGGGCAACTGGGGTGACATCGTGGCCATCTGGCGCGGCGGGATTGCCATCCATGGCGCCCTGATCGGCGGGGTGATCACCACGGTGCTCTACTGCCGTTGGCGCAGGCAGGCCTTCTGGCCCCTGCTGGATGTGTTGGTTCCGGCTGTGGCGCTGGGCCAGGCCATCGGCCGCTGGGGCAACTTCTTCAATTCCGAAGCCTTCGGCCTGCCCACCGACTTGCCCTGGAAGCTGCGGATCCCGATCGAGAGCCGGCCGCCTGAATTTCTTGGTGAGCTGTATTTCCATCCCACCTTCCTCTACGAATCCCTCTGGAACCTGGGGGTGTGTGCCCTGCTCCTGCTGGTGTTCCGAGCTGGCAGTCGCAACCGGCTTCCGCTCCCGGCCGGCGCCCTGAGCTGCATCTATCTGATGGCCTACAGCACCGGCCGGGTTTGGATTGAAGGGCTGCGGATCGACCCGCTGTGCCTGTTGGGCACGGCCCCCTTCTGCGCCGGTGGGCTGAGGATGGCCCAACTGGTGAGCCTGCTGTTGATTGGCCTCGGCGCGATCGGGCTCTGGTGGCTTTATGGCAAACACCGCAACCTGCCCGATCCCGGCGGGCTGGCCCGCGCCTCAGGAGCAGGTCGTTGAGCAGCATCTCGCAACCCGTCTGGATCGTGGGTGCGGGCCCCGGCGCTCCCGATCTGCTCACCCTGCGGGCCGCCCGGGCCATCGAGCAGGCCGAGGTGCTGATCTGGACCGATTCGCTGGTGAATCCCCAGATCGCCGCCATGGCCCCCGAGGGCTGCGAGCGGATTCGCACCAGCACCCTTACCCTGGAAGCCGTGATGGCCCTGGTGCTGGAGCGCGCCAAGGCAGGCAAGCGGGTGGTACGCCTCCACGATGGCGACCCCTGCCTCTACGGAGCGCTGGCCGAGCAGATCTGCCGGCTCGCGGATGCCGACATCCCGGTGGACGTGGTGCCGGGCATCAGCGCCTACCAGGCGGCCGCTTCCGCGCTGCGCAGCGAACTCACCATCCCGGGCCTGGTACAGACCATCGTGCTGGGCCGCGCCGGCGGTCGCACCGGCGTGCCCGAAACCGAATCCCTGGCACGGCTGGCCGCCCTGCGGGCCTCCCTGTGCCTCTATCTCAGTGCCCGTCATGTGGAGGAGGTGCAGGCCGAACTGCTGCGGCACTATCCGGCCGACACCCCGGTGGCGATCGGCTATCGGGTGAGCTGGCCCGATGGCTGGATCACCGTGGTGCCCCTCACCGAGATGGCCCGGATCACGCGCGAGCGCTCCCTCATCCGCACCACCCTCTACGTGGTGAGTCCGGCGCTGACGCCACCTGGGGAAGCCCGCTCCAGGCTGTACTCAGCCAGCCACCGCCACTTGTTCCGGGGCGGCGCACCCGAAGACGACCTGCATCCCTAGCCCTCCTCGCCGTAGAGCTCGCGGGCCAGCCGCCCGCGATCGAAGCGGCAGCCGAGCCGCTCGGCGATCGCGTCGAGATCGCGGGCTGCATTGCCCAGGCAGCAGGTGCCGCCGGGGGAAGGCGTCACGTTGAACACCAGCCCCGGCATGGCCGGGATGCTGGCCTCACCGAGCATCAGCTTGCGGTTGACCTTGTCGATCAGCTGGGGCCGCACCCCGCCGTAGCCCTCAGCAAAGCTGAGATCCTCCAGTTGCATGCCGGGCACGATCTTGCGGGCATCGGCCAGGAACAGGCGCCGCCTGAGCCAGGGCACCTCGAAGAGCAGGTTCTTGAGGATGTAGTTGCGGATGTCGGCGATGCGCAGCAGCTGCCAGAACACCGTCAGCACGGCCCAGTCAAGCCGCAGCACCTTGAGGAAGTCCCAGAAGGAGGCGGGTTTGTAGCGCTCCAGCAGCGGCAGCAGCAGCGCCGTGGGGCCGAAACGCGTCTTGCCGGGCGCCCGCACGTCGGGATCGCCATGAATGGCGGCGAAGGGCAACTTGTCGTTCTGCACCGTGTACACCTTGCCCTGCAGCAGATCGGGCGTGAAGTAGAAGCTGCCGGCCACCGGCAGGCAGGAGTACTCCAGCCCGAAGCCCATCTGCTGGGCCATCAGCAGGCTGTGGGCGCCGGCATTCACCACCACATGGCGCGCCAGGATCTCGCTGGATGCCAGCGGCGTGCCATCGGCGGCCAGGCCGGCGCTGCAGCCGGGGGTCGGACGCAGCCACACCCGGAACTGATCGCCCTCCGGCGTGATGCGCTCCACCGTGGCGCCAAGGCGCAGATCGAGCTGGCGGGGGCGGCCATCGGCCGTCGTGGATCCGGCGAGGGCCTGGCGGGCCTCCGCCACAAAGGAGGCCGAGAGCTCCTCGTAATCCACAGCGGTGTAAGTGCTGCGGATGCCGATGGCCACCAGCTCCTCGGAGCGCAATTGCCCGTTCACCCGGGCCACCTGGGGCTCCCAGGCGGCGATCTGCTCCTTCTCCAGCAGCTCCATGGCCGGGAAGTGGGGGGAGAAGCGCTCAAAGCGCTCGCGCAGGAAGGTGCATTCCTTCTCGCCCACCGCCAGAACCATCTTCGGGGTGCGGAACACGCAGCGCTCGCGCACTGCCGGATCGAGCAGCTCGGCGTAGTGCACGATCATCTCGGCCGTGCGCTTCACCTTCACGGCCTTCTCGAGCGTGTAATTCGTCTCGATGTCGCCGCAGTGGATGGTCTGGCTGTTGTTGGTGGCCCTGGAGTTCACCCGGGCCAGCTGGTCGTAGCGCTCCACCAGGGCGATGCGCCCCAGATCGGTGTAGCGCGCCAGTTCGAACAGCAGGGCGGTGCCGCAGACGCCACCGCCCACGATCAGAACATCGACGGTCGGGTCACCGGCCAGGGCCTGCGCTGGCGTGACGGCAGGAGCAGCCATGGAGCGGGAAGGGGGCGCTGCGCTCAAGAACCCAGACGTGACGGCAGCGGCCCATCCTCCCTGAGCAGCCCGCCCGGGAGGCGGGCGGGCCGTGTTTTAAGCTCTGGGGGTGCGGGCGATTAGCACAGCGGTAGCGCACTTCCTTCACACGGAAGGGGTCACTGGTTCGAATCCAGTATCGCCCATTTGAAAAGCCCGGAATGCTCTCCGGGCATGCCTTCTGAGCCTTTATGCGGCTCATCAATGTCAGTGATGCGTGCTGCGGCGGCAGTTCTGGGTGGCAGTTTGAGCGGGGACGTGCGAAGGAGCACTGTCTGATGCTGGATTTTCAGTGAAGATGGATTCACCTTCGCCTCGTCGCACGGCGGCCTCACCCTCCTGAGCGACCCCTCCCCCGGTAACGCCCTACCCGAGCTCGGGATCCTTGGCCGCAGCCTGCGGGAGGCGCGCGAGGCCCAGGGACTCAGCCTCGCCTCCCTGGCCGCCCGCCTGAACATGGGCTGCGAACAGCTGGGGGCCCTGGAGAACGGCGAGCGCGAGCGCCTGCCCGAAGCGGTGTTTGTGATCGCCCAGGCCCGCCGCATCGCCGGCTTTCTGGGCGTGAACGTGGAGAGCCAGATCGAAGCGCTCCGCACCAATCCAGCGTTCTCAGCCAAACCAGCCCAGCCCACCCAGCCCGCCCAGGCCAGCCGTGCTGCCGCAACCCCAGCGCCGGAGCGCAACCCCACCCAGCGGCGCCTGGGCCCTGGGCCAATCGCCGCCGCCCTGGTCGCAGCACTGGGCCTGGCTGCAGGAACCGTGGCCCTGCAGCGGCTGCAGAAACCTGCACCGCAAGTGGCCCCGACATCGGCCACCAGCCAACCCCAGGCCAGGCCGGCATCCCAACCCGGGCTCGCCACCAGCGCATCGGTGTTGGCGCTGAACGCCCGGGGCCCCAGCTGGGTGGAGGTCGCCAGCGACGACGGCACCACCCTCTTCCGGGGACTCCTGGAGGGCCGCCGCTCGTTTCCCCTGGGCCAGGGCCTGCGGGTGCTGGCAGGCCGGCCCGATCTGATCACGGCCCAGGTGGGCGATGGCCCAGCGCAGAGCCTGGGCACGATCGATCAGGTGCAATGGCGGCGCTTCGCCCCCGGGGCTACGGCTCCCTCACCCTGAGGCCCAGCCCGGAAGCTTCCAGCACCACATCGGCGCAGGAGCGCAGGCTCCAGCGCTCCAGGCTCAGATCCGGCGGGGCTTCGCCAGGCCGGGCCGCAGCCGGCACCAGGTCCAGCTCCAGCACTCCTGCCGCTGAGGGGTGCACACGAATCGCTGCGATCACCCCGGCGGGCCGGCGGTCGAGCGCAGCGGCCAGACGCAGCAGCAGGGCCATGGCGGCCACGGTGCGGCGCTGCTCGCGCCCCTCGATGAGCTGCCACGACTCATGGCGCTTCTTCGGCAGGCTGCGGCGGTGGTAGCGGGCGATCGCTGCCACCATCAGGTGTTCGATCTGGGAATAGCCGAGCAGTTCGCCATGACGGATCAGGTACCAGGTGTGCTTGTGATACGCGGAGATGTTGATGCTCTTGCCGCAGGTGTGCAGCTGGGCGGCAGCCCACAGAAGTGAGCGGCCGCTGCCGTCGTCGTGGTGCAGCAGACCGCGGGTCTGGTCGTAGAAGCTCAGCGCATGGGTGGCCACCCGCTCGGCCCGGGCCGGATCCACCCCGAAGCTGCGGGCCAGGTGCAGCACGGTGCGCTCGCGGATCGTGCTCTGGAAGGAGAAGCGATCACCGAGCAGCTGGTTGCGCAGCATCCAGTCCACGATCAGGCCCTCGCGCAGGGCCCGCTCGCAGATCACGAGTTCGCGCACCCCCAGCATCCCCATGGCGGTCTGCAGGATCAGGGCGCCCGGCACGATGATCTCGGCGCGACGGTCGTTGATCGGGGCCAGCGCCTTGCGCTGCTCCAGCGACATCGCCAGCAGGCGACTCACCAGCTGATCGATGCGCTCCTTGCTGAGCCGATACCCCTGCAGGCGCAGGGGTGGCTTGGGATCGTCCGAAGCGGCCAGGGAGGCCAGGGCCAGGGCCGTGCCGCTGGTGCCCACCATCAGGGGCTGCTCGCCCGGCCGCAGCGACGCCTTCACCTGGGCCACCGCCGGATCGAGAGCACCCTGGATGTAAGCCCTCAGGAACGAGATCCGCTCCGCCGGCATCGGGTCCTGCTGGCCAAAGTCCCGCTGCAGCCGCACGGCACCGATGCGGGTGCTGGTGAGGCTGCGGGCGTCGTGTCCATCGGCGAGCACCAGCTCGGTGGAGCCGCCACCGATGTCGATGATCAGGTGGGGCTGATCGCCGAAGGCCATCGCCGAGAGCACGCCCAGATAAATGAGCCGGGCCTCCTCCGGCCCGCTCACCAGATCCACGCTCAGCTCAAGCTGCTCCTGCAGGGCCTGCAGGAACGCCGGGCCGTTGGGCGCCTCGCGCACGGCACTGGTGGCGGCGGTCACGATCTGCTCCACGCCATGGCTGTGGGCCAGCTCGCGGCAGTAGCGCAGGGTGCGGAAGGCACGCTCGATCGCCTCGGGGCTCAGATCGCCGGTTTCGGGATCGCGATCACCCAGGCGCGTGGTGCTCTTCTCGGTGAGCACCACCGAGAAGCTGCGCAGCAGCGGATCCACCTCGGCAATCACCAGATGGGTGGAGTTAGTTCCGATGTCGATCGCCGCCACCCGGCGCCGCTGCTCCCGGCCCGTAACGGTCTGCTCAACGGCGGGACCGGCGGCGGGACTCTGGGCCAAGGCGGAACCGGTCCGGGGCGGCGGCGTCACTTTGCCATCCACCCGGCCATCCCAGATGGAGCCACTAGCGTTCACGCCAACGCGGCGAGCCCCCGAACAGTGACGCAGGCCCCAGTCCAGGCCCCAATGACGGCGCGCGCCCGGGCCTGGTTTGAGCTGCTGCGCTGGCACAAGCCCAGCGGCCGGCTGATCCTGCTGATCCCCGCGGGTTGGAGCCTGTGGCTCACGCCCAGCGCCCCGCCAGCGGCACGGCTGGTGGGCCTGATCATGCTGGGGGGGCTGGCGGTGAGTGGCGCCGGCTGCGTCGCCAACGATCTCTGGGACCGGCGCATCGATCCCCAGGTGGAGCGCACCCGCAGCCGGCCGATCGCCGATGGCCGCATCGGCGTGGCTGAAGCGGTGCTGGTGCTGGCGCTGGCCCTGGCCCTGGCCCTGGTGGTGGTGCTCTCTCTCCCCACGGCGGGACGCGGGCTGTGCCTGTGGCTCGCGGTGGCGGCCCTGCCGCCGGTGCTGCTCTATCCGTCGGCCAAGCGCTGGTTTGACTTTCCCCAGGCGGTGCTGGCCGTCTGCTGGGGCTTCGCCGTGCTGATCCCCTGGGCGGCGGCCACCGGATCCCTGGCCGGCGGCTGGCCCCTGCTGCTGGTGTGGCTGGCCACCCTCTGCTGGACCTTCGGCTTCGACACGGTGTATGCCATGGCAGACCGCGACGATGACCGGCGGGTGGGCGTGCGCAGCAGCGCCCTGAGCCTGGAACGCCAGGCCCCGCTGGCGATCGGCTGCTGCTACGCGATCACCCTGCTGGGGCTGGCCGCCGCGGCCGCCCTGCAGGGCGTGAAGCCAGGTTTCTGGCCGTTGTGGCTGCTGGCCGCTGCCGGGATGGCGCGCGAGACGCTGCTGCTGCTGCGGGCCGAAACCAACGCACAACAGGGCGGTCCCGCCATCAGCCGCGGCTTCTACGGCCAGCAGTTCGCCGGGCAGGTGCGCCTGGGCGGCCTGCTGCTGCTGGCCCTGGTGATCGGACGGGCAGGCTGATGCGGCCCCTGCAGCCGGGTGATCGGGTGCAGCTGGTGGCGGCCAGCTCGGCCCTGCTGGGCGCACCAGCCGCTGAGCGGCTCAAGGCGGGCTGCGCGCTGCTGGCCAGCTGGGGGCTCGTGGTGCCGAACAACGACGACCTGGAGCGACGCTGGCTCAGCCGCCACTGGGGCTACCTGGCTGGGCGCGACGCTGAACGCCAGGGCGATCTGGAAGCCGCGGCGGGGGCCGGCCTGCTGGCCTGCGTCCGCGGTGGCTGGGGGGCGGCGCGGCTGCTGGAGCGCTCACCGGTCCTGGCGGCGCAATGGCTGCTGGGCTTCTCAGACGTGACCTCGCTGCTGTGGGCCCAGCGCGCCCAGGGTTCGGCGGGCGGCATCCATGGGCCGCTGCTCACCACCCTGGCCAGCGAGCCGGCCTGGAGTCAGGAACGGCTGCGCCAGCTGTTGTTCGGCGAACCACTGGCGCCACTGCAGGGCCTGGGCTGGGTGGGCGGCGTCGCCACCGGGCCCCTGCTGGCCGGCAATCTCACCGTGGCCACCCACCTGCTTGGCACTCCCCATCTGCCGCCGCTGGAAGGCGCCGTGCTGGTGCTGGAAGACGTGGGCGAGGCGCCCTACCGGATCGAGCGGATGCTCACCCACTGGCGCCTGTGCGGAGCCCTGCAGCAGCTGGCGGGCATCGGTTTCGGCAGCTTCAGCGACTGCAACGACGACAACGACCCGGACGCCAGCAGGCGCTTCTCCCTGGAGCAGGTACTGCGCGAGCGCACGGCCGATCTCGGCATTCCCGTGCTGGCCGGCCTGCCGGTGGGCCACGAGCCGGGCAATGCCGCCCTGCCGCTGGGTTGCCTCGCCCGCCTCAATGGCAGCAGCGGCACCCTGGAGCTGCTCGACTGACCTGCTGACCTACTGACCTGCCGCCCCAGTCACCGACCCCCGCGCCGCCAGCACCGCCTCGGCGATGGTGAGGTCGAAGCGGGTGGTGAGCTTGATGTTGGAGGGCGGTGCCTGCAGCACCTGAACCGGCAAACCGAGCCGCTCGAACAGGGCGGCGTCATCGGTGACACTCCAGCCCTCGGCCGTGGCCGTGGCGTGGGCCTGGCGCAGCTGCTCCACCGGAAACCCCTGGGGAGTCTGGGCGGCCCAGAGGGCACTGCGATCGGGCGTGGCGGTGATCGTGCCGCTGCCATCCACCTGCTTGATCGTGTCGGTGACGGGGGTGGCGGCGATCACGGCCGCCCCCGCCGCCACCACCGCCACGCAGCGGCTGAGCAGTTCGGGCTCCACCAGGCAACGGGCACCGTCGTGGATCAGCACCACCTCGGCGCCGGGGGGCAGGGCCGCCAGGCCCCGGCTCACCGATTCCTGGCGGGTGTCGCCGCCCAGGATCCACTCCACCGGGCGATCGGGCCGGGCCGCCGCCACGATCGCCGCGATCGGCTCTGCATCCACCGGCTGGCCCACGATCCCGATCCAGCGGATCGCCCCGCAGGCCAGGGCGGCGTCGAGGGTCCAGGCGAGCACCGGGCGGCCTGCCACCTCCAGCAGCAGCTTGTTGCCAGCGGCCCCCATGCGGCGGCCGCTGCCGGCAGCGGCGATCAACAGATGCATGGGGCCTGGATGAGAACGGCAGCGGAGCGCACGGTGCGCACCAAAGTGGCTCCATACAATCAGGCCGCAGTGCCCTGGCCACCTCGATGCGCGCCCTGTTCCTGATCCCGGGCACGGCCGCACGCCAGCTCCAGATCTTCCCGGCCGTGGCCGCCGTGGGAGACCAGCTCCACGCCCAGGTGCAGGTGGCATGCCCGCCGGAGGCAGCGGCCTGGTGGAACCTCCATCCAGCGGTGGAGAAGGTGATCCCCTTCCCCTTCGCATCCGCCAACCTGGCCGACTGGGCCAACCTGCTGGGCTCGGTGCGCGAACCGGATTTCCAGCTGGTGGTGAACCTGGCCAGCGGTCGCCAGGTGGATCTGATGCTCTCGATGAGCCACATCCCCACCCGCGTGGCCGCCGGCGGATTTTCAGCCACTGAATCAGCCACTGAAACGGTGAAACCAGCCGGCGGCTGGCCGGCCCAGGCGATGGAGGCCTATCTCAAACCGATCGGTGTGAGCCTTGATGCCGGCGCCTTCCGGCTGCCGGTGTCCCAGGCCGATCTGGAGGCAGCCGCAGCCCAGCTGCCGTCCGGCAGCGGCCCGTTGCTGCTGCTGGCCCGCTCCTCCCCATTCGGCGACTGGCCCGCGGACTGTTGGCGCGAGCTGCCGGAGCGCATCCGCTCCCGCCTGAGCGATCTGCGGGTGCTGGACACCGGTGCCGGCGGCACCACCGCCAAGCCCCGCCAGCAGGTGGCCCGCCTGGCCAGTGCCGATGTGGTGCTCACCAGCGATCCCGTCAGCATCGAACTGGCCCTGCTGCTGGGCCTGCCCCTGGTGGCCCTGGCCCCCGCCAGCCCCCTGCCCGAGCGCCAAGGCGTGCAGGCTGTGGGCCAGCCCGGCACGCTCAACACCGTGGGCATCGACGCCGTGCTCGCCGCCCTCGGTTTCGCCTGAGGTCAGCAGGGAATTGGGCCCGCAACGCCAGCCACCGAACCGTCGCAACCGCCGGCCCTGGCTGAGGCCCCTGCTGGCCCTCACCCTGCTCGTCAACCTGGCGGCGATCGGCTACCGCATCACCGACGGCTGGGACTGGGGTGACTGCTACTGGATGGTGCTGATCACCCTCAGCACCATGGGCTTCAGTGACGGCACCACCCAGGTGCTCACCAGCGGCGGCCGCGCCGTCACGGCCCTCTCCCTGGTGGGCGGTCTGGTGGTGGTGCAGTTCGCGATCCAGAGCGTGCTGGGGCTCTCAGAATCGGGCTACTTCCGGCGCCTGCGCGAGCGCCGCTTCCGCCAGTGGCTTCGCTCCATGAACAACCACGTGATTCTCTGCGGCTATGGGCGGATCGGCCGCGAGATTGCCCAGCAGCTCGACCGCGAGGGCGTGCCGCTGCTGATCGTGGAGATGGACCCCGAACGGCGCGAGGAGGCGGAAGACCTCGGGCTGGCCGTCCTCCCCGCCGATGCCACCCTTGATGAAACCCTGATCGAGGCCGGCATCCATCGCTGCCGCAGCCTGGTGGCCGCCCTGCCCAGCAATGCCGCCAATCTCTATGTGGTGCTCAGCGCCCGCGGCATCCGCTCCGACTGCCGTCTGATCGCCCGGGCCGACAGCGAAGAGGCCGAGCGCAAGCTGCGGCTGGCTGGTGCCGACCAGGTGGTGAGCCCCTATGTGGCCGGCGGCCGCACCATGGCCGCCACCGCCCTGCGCCCCCTGGCGGTGAACTTCATGGAACTGCTGGCCGGCTCCGACTGCGAAGTGGAGGAGTTCCAGCTCAGCGAGGAGTCGCACCGGCTGGAGGCCCTGGAAGGGCGCACTCTGGCCGAACTGCAGCTGGGGCGCCGCAGTGGCGCACTGGTGCTGGCGGTCCGCAATCCCGAGAGCAGCGGCGCGAGCCTGCGCCAGTACCGCGGCAGCCCGGTGACCCAGGAGTCATCCAATCTGATCGCCAATCCAGGCGGCGATGTGCGCCTGCTCCCCGGCCAGCTGCTGGTGGTGATGGGCAGCAAAGAGCAGTTGCGCCACTTCGGCAAGCTGCTGGGCCCCGCCCTGGCGGGAGTGGGCAGCATGCCGGCCTGAGCAGGCACCTACGCTCCCGCTCAGCTCCATGCACTGCGCCGATGGCCACCGCGTCTCCCCTTGCCGGTCAGGTTGCCCTGATCACCGGCGCCAGCCGGGGCATCGGTGCCGCCATCGCCAGAGAGCTGGGTGCGGCCGGCGCCACGGTGGTGGTGAACTACGCCAGCTCGCCCGCCGCCGCTGAAGCTGTCGTGGCAGAGATCCAGGCCAATGGCGGCAAGGCCTGGGCCCACCAGGCCAACGTGGCTGAAGAGGAGCAGGTGGAGGCGATGGTGAAGGCGGTGCTGGAAAAGGAGGGCCGCCTCGACGTGCTGGTGAACAACGCGGGCATCACCCGCGACGGCCTGCTGATGCGCATGAAGAGCGCCGACTGGCAGAGCGTGATCGACCTCAACCTCACCGGCGTGTTCCTCTGCACCCGCGCCGTGAGTCGCTCGATGCTGAAAGCCCGCAGCGGCCGCATCATCAACATCACCTCGGTGGTGGCTCTGATGGGCAACCCCGGCCAGGCCAACTACAGCGCCGCCAAAGCGGGCCTGATCGGCCTCACCCGCAGCAGCGCGGCCGAATTCGCCAGCCGTGGCGTCACCGTGAATGCCGTGGCCCCCGGCTTCATCGAGAGCGACATGACCGCCGAGCTCGACAAGGAGCCGATCCTCAAGGCCATCCCCCTCGGCCGCATGGGCCAAGCCGCGGAGGTGGCCAGCGCCGTTCGCTTCCTGGCCGCCGATCCCGCCGCCGCCTACATGACCGGCCAGGTGCTGCAGGTGGATGGCGGCATGGTGATGCGCTGATCCTGGGATCCGGTTCAGGAGCTGGTCACGGGCCGGCCCAGTTCTTCCCGCAGCTGGCGGATCCGCTGCAGCAACCGCAGCCGGCGACTGCGGGCCGTGATCGTGAGGTAAAGCCGCAGCGGCACGTACACCAGCGCCATCCCCAGCCCTGCGGCGGCGATGGCCAGGAAGATCAGGGCATTGGCGCTGCCGGTGGGATCCAGCACCCCGTCGCCTGCGCTCTGAAGCGCCGACTCCAGAGCCGTTTCCAGTGAATCGGGCAGCGGCAGCTCCTCCATGGGCCGACCCTACCGGCGGGATTCGGAGTGCGCAGCCAGCAGCGTGCAACCCATTCGGCTATCCCCACCAGCCAGCGCCCCAGGCCCCATGGGAGCCTGAGCCAAACGCATGCTGCGCCCCCATGGCCAAGCTGGTCAGCTTTTCTAATGCCTCCCGTGCCTCCCTGGAGCGCGGCGTCAACGCCCTCGCCGATGCGGTGAAGGTCACCATCGGTCCGAAGGGCCGCAACGTGGTGCTCGAGAAAAAGTTCGGCGCACCCGATGTGATCAACGACGGCGTCACCATCGCCAGGGAGATTGAACTCGAAGACCCCTTCGAGAACATCGGCGCCAAGCTGATCCAGCAGGTGGCCAGCAAGACCAAGGACACCGCCGGTGACGGCACCACCACCGCCACGGTGCTGGCCCAGTCGATGGTGCACGAGGGTCTGCGCAACGTGGCCGCCGGCGCCAATCCCGTGGGCCTGCGCCGCGGCATGGAGAAGGCCGTGGCCCAGGTGGTGGGCGGGATCGCCGAGCGCGCCCAGGCCGTGACCGGCGACGCGATCCGTCAGGTGGCCACCGTGAGCTCAGGCGGCGACGAGGAAGTGGGTCGCATGATCGCCGAGGCCATGGAGAAGGTGAGCGCCGATGGCGTGATCACCGTGGAGGAGAGCAAGAGCCTGGCCACCGATCTGGAGATCACCGAAGGCATGGCCTTCGATCGGGGTTACAGCTCGCCTTACTTCATCACCGACCAGGACCGGCGCGAATGCGTGTTCGAGAACGCCCTGATCCTGATCACCGACCGCAAGGTGGGTGCCATCGCCGATCTGGTGCCGGTGCTGGAGGCGGTGTCGCGCAGCGGCCGGCCGCTGCTGGTGATCGCCGAGGAGGTGGAGGGTGAGGCCCTCGCCACCCTGGTGGTGAACAAGAACCGCGGCGTGCTGCAGGTGGCCGCGGTGCGTGCCCCCGGCTTCGGCGATCGCCGCAAGGCCATGCTCGCCGACATCGCCACGCTCACCGGCGCCACCGTGGTGAGCGAAGACCAGGCCATGACCCTCGACAAGGTGACCCTGGCCGACCTGGGCCAGGCCCGTCGGATCACGATCACCAAGGACGACACCACGATCGTGGCCTCCGGTGAGCACCAGCAGGCGGTGACCAATCGGGTGGCGGCGATCCGGCGCGAGCTGGAGAACACCGACTCCGACTACGACCGCGAGAAGCTGCAGGAGCGGATCGCCAAGCTGGCCGGCGGCGTGGCGGTGATCAAGGTGGGCGCCCCCACCGAAACCGAACTCAAGAACCGCAAGCTGCGCATCGAAGACGCCCTCAACGCCACCCGCGCGGCGG
>VFQS010000969.1_pt1 | contig 28246 bp, 22 predicted proteins | sample 3512361 | NCBI WGS metagenome assembly VFQS01 (sample SAMN10412375, study PRJNA504923) | tailings metagenome | isolation source: Relicate 1 Philex TSF3 active mining | place: Philippines
GAACCTTCCTTGTAATCCTCTTTGCCACCGGACTTGACCCAGGCCATCATCTTTCGAAGTTCGCGGCCAACAGCTTCAATCGGATGTGCCTCACCTTTTGCACGGAGCGCTTTGAATTCAGGTGCGCCGGCGTCTTGATCCTTGATGAAGCGATCAGCGAATGCACCACTCTGGATATCGGCAAGGACTGCCTTCATATTCTCTTTGACATGTGGATCGATGACGCGAGGACCGGAGACATAGTCGCCGTATTCAGCGGTGTCAGAGACTGACCAACGTTGCTTCGCGATTCCACCCTCGTACATCAGATCAACGATCAACTTCAACTCATGGAGGCACTCGAAGTAGGCGACCTCTGGCTGATATCCGGCTTCGATCAGCGTCTCGTAGCCGTACATGACGAGTTGTGATGCGCCACCACAGAGAACTGATTGTTCACCGAAGAGATCGGTCTCGGTCTCCTCAGTGAATGTCGTGAGGATCGCGCCAGCGCGAAGGCCGCCCATCGCCTTTGCGTAGGAGAGCGTCAATGGCCAGGCGTTTCCTGTCGCATCTTGCTCAACTGCGACGATATCTGGCACACCGCGGCCCGCAACATATTCACGGCGAACGAGGTGTCCTGGGCCCTTCGGGGCGACCATGCAGACATCGATATTCGCCTCTGGCTTGATGTAACCGAAGCGGATGTTGAAACCGTGTCCAAAGAAGAGCGCAGATCCTGGCTTGAGATTTGGCTTGATCGACTCGTTGTAGATGTGACGTTGCTTGTGATCGGGAGCAAGAAGCATGACGACATCTGCTTCCTTCACTGCATCTGCAACAGAGAGGACGCGAAGCCCCTCTTCCTCTGCCTTTGCCTTCGACTTCGAACCATCAGCAAGGCCAACACGAACATCCACGCCCGAGTCACGGAGGTTAAGGGCATGGGCATGACCTTGTGAGCCATAACCGATGACTGCGACCTTCTTACTCTGGATGATCGAAAGGTCTGCATCCTCATCGTGATAGATAGTTGCCACTGTCCTGCTCCTTTTTTCTCGGTTTCATACTTGGCCCTGATTTCTGATTCTCTTTATTTAGTTCTGATAATCCGCCGTTAGCGCATCGCTGCTATTGGGTTCCTCGGGATTGCTAAGGCCCGTCTCCTGACGTACTCGCTCCGAGAGAGTCATCTTCCCCTTTTCAAGGGCGATCACTCCTGATTGGACGAGTTCGATCACCTTGTATGAGGCGAGGTCCTTTAGAAGAGCTTCAAGATTCTCGCTCTCTGAAACTGCTTCGATGATCGGGGTCTGACCATCCTCGACGATCTTCGCGCCATATTTCGCAACGATGGCAGCGAGGTTCGCGTCACTCTTTCCTACCTTCACTAGGAGGAGTTCGCGCTCATAACTCTCATTCGGCTTCATCTCTTGGATTCCGATGACGTTGATCAATTTGAAGAGCTGGGCGCTCACTTGATCCAGCGCATGGCCCTCAAGATTCAAGACGATGGTCATGCGAGAGATCTTTGGATCCTCTGTCGGGCCTACAGCGAGAGAATCGATGTTGTAGCCACGGCGAGAGAAGAGCGCAGCGACGCGAGCGAGTACACCAGGGCTATTTTCAACGAGGACGGAGAGGGTGTGAATGGCCATTTAGAGCTCCTGTGATCCCCAGTCAGGCGCCATCTCACGCGCAATCATGATGTCATCATTCGATGTTCCGGCAGCGACCATCGGCCAGACCATCGCATCCCTAAAGACTGAGAAGTCGACGACGACCGGCGCATCATTGATCGACATCGCTTCCTTGATCGTTGCATCTACATCTTCCTTCGTCTCACAACGAAGTCCAACGCAACCCATCGCATCAGCAAGTTTGACGAAGTCGGGGATGCGCTTGGAGTGAAGATCGGTATTGGAGTAACGAGAGGAATAGAAGAGTGTCTGCCATTGACGGACCATTCCAAGGCTCTCGTTGTTGATAATCGCGACTTTGATCGGAATCTTGTTGATCGCGCAGGTGACGAGTTCCTGGTTGGTCATCTGGAAACAACCATCCCCATCGATCGCCCAAACGGTTGTATCTGGCATGCCAACCTTCGCGCCCATCGCAGCAGGTACGGCATAACCCATCGTTCCAAGTCCACCGGAGTTAAGCCAGGTCCGTGGATTCTCATACTTGATGAATTGCGATGCCCACATCTGATGTTGTCCGACGCCGGCGCAGTAGATCGAATCAGGACCAGAGATCGCACCAATTCTTTCGATCACATATTGTGGCGAGAGTCCTTCAACTGGATGGTCGTAACCGACCGGGTACTTCTCACGAAGGCCACCCATCTGCTTCCACCATTGAGAGAGATCCGGTTTGTTCTTTGCAAACTCTGCCTTGAGGGCAGGAAGAAGCGCGTTGATATTGCGCTTGAGGTCACCGATGAGAGCGACATCAGCGAAACGATTCTTTCCGATCTCAGCTGGATCGATATCTGCGTGAATCACCTTCGCATTGACTGCAAAAGTAGAGAGCTTTCCAGTGACGCGATCGTCGAAACGAGCGCCTAGAGTGATCAAAAGATCAGCCTTTTGTAGGGCTGTTACCGCAGCAACAGTGCCATGCATTCCAGGCATTCCGAGGTGTTGCGGATGTGAGTCAGGGAAAGCACCGCGAGCCATCAGTGTCGTAACGACGGGAGCTCCGGTCAATTCAGCGAGCGCGAAGAGTTCCTTCGCTGCATTCGACTTGATGATGCCGCCGCCGACATAGAGAACTGGTTTCTTCGATTCGGTGATGAGCCGTGCTGCATCAGTGATCGCCTGAGCTTCGGCATCGAGTTGGAGGCGATAGCCTGCGAGCGCGCGTTGTTTCGGCCAAGCAAATGTCGTCATCGCTTGCAGTGCATCCTTTGCGATATCAACAAGGACCGGACCTGGTCGACCAGTGCCTGCGATATAGAAGGCTTCTGCGATCGCTTGAGGGATATCGTCTGGGTTGGTGATCAAGTAATTGTGCTTCGTCACCGGCATCGTCACGCCGCGGATATCAGCTTCCTGGAAAGCATCGGTTCCAATCGCAGCAGAGGGAACTTGTCCGGTGATCGCGACAAGCGGGACGGAATCCATTTGTGCATCGGCGAGCGGTGTCACAAGATTGGTAGCCCCTGGTCCTGATGTTGCGATGCAGACGCCGACCTTGCCGGTTGCTTGGGCATAACCCGTTGCAGCGTGTCCTGCACCTTGCTCATGTCGAACCAGGATGTGACGGATCTTGGAATCGAAGATCGGATCGTAAGCGGGAAGGATGGCACCACCAGGGATACCGAACATCACATCGACGCCAGCGTGTTCAAGAGAGTTCACGAGCGACTGCGCTCCTGTGATCTTCGAACTCATCGCTACTTCCTCTCTCTCAACTCTTCTAGCTTCCGATCAAAAACGTCTACCAACGAAAAAACCCTCAGTTTCCACTGAGGGTTCGCGAACTCCGACTCTGTTAGTCAGATCGCGCGCCCCGCGATCACCACTGAAATCACCACAATGTGTGAGACAGAAGAGTCGATGAGTGCGGTGTGCATGGGCTAAGTCTCGCTGGCGAGAGTTAGGTAGTCAACCCGTGAGACGCCCGTCTCACGATATGAACTAGTCGCAGACCGCCCCCCGTGATGCAGATCCCACGAGTTTGCCGTACTTATGAAGCACACCTCTCGTGTAGCGAGGAGGAAGGGGTGTGAACTCAGCCTTGCGCTTCGTCATCTCGGCGTCATCGATCAAGAGCTCGAGGGTCCGCGATGGGATATCGATGCGAACTCGATCGCCATTCTTCACCAGAGCGATAGGCCCACCATCAACAGCTTCCGGAGAGACGTGTCCAACGCAAAGTCCAGTCGTGCCACCCGAGAATCGACCATCGGTCAAGAGAAGGACGGACTTACCAAGTCCTGCACCTTTGATCGCGCCAGTGATCATCAACATCTCACGCATACCCGGACCGCCCTTCGGTCCTTCATAGCGAATGACGACGACATCGCCGGCTTGGATCGATCCATCTTCCAACGCTGCCATCGCGGATTGTTCACGATCGAATACCTTTGCAGGTCCTTCGAATTGCTCTACCTCAATACCTGCGTTCTTGACGACTGCACCTTCGGGGGCGAGTGAACCGCGAAGGATGGTGATTCCTCCACCTTTCGACATGGGATCTTTAGCGGCACGCAAGATCTCACCATCAGGATCTGGAGGAGAGATATGTGCAAGGTTCTCTGCCATTGTCTTTCCAGTGACGGTGAGGCAATCTCCGTGGAGAAGTCCGGCATCTAGGAGCGCTTTGAGGACGACTGGAATCCCGCCGACCTTATCGAGGTCGGTCATCACGAAGCGACCAAAGGGTTTGAGATCGCCAAGCAGTGGAGTCTTCGCGCTGATCCGCTGGAAATCTTCCAAGGTGAGATCGACATTTGCTTCATGTGCGATGGCAAGAAGATGTAGCACGGAATTCGTCGAACCACCTAGAGCCATCACCGCGGTGATCGCATTCTCGAAAGCCTTCTTGGTCATGATGTCTCGCGCAGTGATCCCTTGGCGGATCAATTCCACGACAGCTTCTCCTGATTTGATCGCATAGCTGTCACGGCGACGATCGATCGCTGGTGGTGAAGCAGAGCCTGGCAGCGAGAGTCCGATCGCTTCACCAACGGTAGCCATCGTGTTCGCGGTGTACATACCGCCGCAAGCACCTTCTCCCGGGCAGATCGCTCGCTCGATCTTGTCGACCTCTTCTTGCGTGATCAAACCTCGCGCACATGCGCCAACCGCTTCAAAGGCATCGATGATCGTCACATCACGCCCATCGACATTGCCCGGCATGATCGATCCGGCATAGACGAAGACGCTCGCCACATCGAGACGCGCTGCGGCCATCATCATTCCCGGTAGTGACTTATCGCAACCAGCGAACATCACCATTCCATCGAGGCGCTCTGCTTCCATCACCGTCTCAACCGAGTCGGCGATGATCTCGCGCGAGACGAGAGAGAAGTGCATTCCCTCATGCCCCATCGAAATACCATCTGAAACCGAGATGGTTCCGAATTGCATTGGGAAACCACCGGCATTGAAAACGCCCTCTTTCGATGCCTTTGCGAGGCGATCCAGGGAAAGGTTGCAGGGCGTGATCTCATTCCACGATGAAGCGATACCGATCTGTGGTTTGACGAAGTCCTCATCCTTCATGCCGACAGCACGAAGCATGCCGCGTGCCGGTGCTCGCTCCATTCCATCGGTGACTTGATGGGAACGAGGCTTCATCGGATTCGTCGTCATCGTCTCTCCGTCTATCTACTCGGCTTGGCCTAAAGTCTTCAACAGTAGTGAGCGAACCTTGGCGGCATCTGCTTGGCCTTTGGTCTCTTTCATCACAGCACCAATGAGCGCGCCCGCTGCGGGGATATGACCATTGCGCACTTTCTCTGCAACATCTGGTTGCGCCGCGATTGCTTTCTCGATTGCAGCGAGAAGAGCTCCGTCGTCAGAGACAACTTTGAATCCGCGCGTTGCGATGACGTCTTCAGGGGAGCCTTCACCGTTGATGACACCTTCGACCACTTGGCGTGCGAGCTTGTCAGTGAGCTCTCCCTTGTTGACGAGTTCAACGATCGTCGCGACATCCTTCGGTGAAATAGAGAGTTCTGAAGCAGGGAGTTCTCGCTCATTGGCAAGGCGTGCAATCTCGCCGAGCCACCAGCCGCGTGATTTCGTTGGATCTGCGCCAAGCTGGACCGTCTCCTCGACGAGATCCAAGACATCGGCATTGACCATCGCCGCCATCTCTTTATCTGGAACCGACCATGCCTCTTGAAGTCTCTTGCGTCGCTCAGATGGTCGCTCTGGTTGGCGCGAGCGGATCTCTTCGATCCACTCCTTAGAGGGTGCAACCGGAACCAGATCAGGTTCTGGGAAATATCGGTAATCCTCAGCCTGCTCTTTGCTTCGACCAGGAGTGGTCTCCCCGGTGTTCTCGTGGAAGTGGCGAGTCTCTTGGGTGACCTTGCCACCCGCATCGAGGACGCCTGCATGGCGAATCATCTCGGCGCGAACGGCACGCTCGACAGAACGTAGCGAGTTCACATTCTTGGTTTCGCTACGAGTTCCAAGTTTCTTCTCACCAAGCGGGCGAAGTGAGACGTTGGCATCGCAACGAAGCGAACCCTGCTCCATCTTTACATCGCTGACACCAAGACCGCGCAAGATGTCACGAAGTTCCTTGACATATGCCTTCGCAACGAGAGGCGCATACTTTCCGGTTCCTTCGATCGTCTTAGTGACGATCTCCACGAGCGGAATTCCGGCTCGGTTGTAGTCAAGGAGCGAGTAATCAGCGCCATGGATACGACCTGTTGCACCACCAACATGGAGGGACTTTCCAGTGTCTTCTTCCATATGGACACGTTCGATCTCCACCCGAAACTCTTTGATGCCATCTTCAGTCTCGACTTCAAGGTCTAGATAACCGTTGACGCAGATCGGCTCGTCATATTGCGAGGTCTGGAAGTTCTTCGGCATATCAGGATAGAAATAGTTCTTTCGCGCGAAGCGGCTGTACGGTGCGATAGAGCAGTTGAGAGCGAGACCGATTGCAATGGTGTACTCGATCGCCTTGCCATTGACGACCGGCAAGGAACCTGGAAGTCCAAGACAGACGGGACAGACTTGGGTATTCGGTTCTGCGCCAAAGACCGTGGCACAGCCACAGAACATCTTCGATTCAGTTCCCAATTCAACGTGGACCTCGAGACCAAGGACTGGGTCGTACTTTGAGATGACCTGTTCGTAAGAGAGCGCCATTAGATCAACTCCGGTGCAAGATCAAGGATGGGCTTACCCCACTTTGCAAGGAGCTCTCTCTCAAGAGCTGCACCTGCGTTATAGAGGCGATCATCTGCCATCGCTGGAGCCATGATCTGAAATCCTGCTGGCAATGAATCCTCTGTCGCCAGACCCGATGGAAGTGACATCGCGCAAATCCCAGCGAGATTGACTGGAATGGTTGCGATGTCGTTGAGATACATCGCAAGTGGATCGTTGCTCTTCTCGCCGATCTTGAATGCGGTGGTAGGAGCAGTTGGCGAGACCAAGACATCTGCTTTCGTAAAGGCATTCTCAAAATCATTCTTGATCAGTGTGCGTACCTTCTGTGCGCTTCCGTAATAGGCGTCGTAATAACCACTGGAGAGAGCGTAGGTTCCGAGGATGATGCGACGCTTTACCTCTTTGCCGAAACCAGCCTCGCGCGTTGCATTCATAACCTCTTCAGCGCTTCCCTCACCGACGCGAAGTCCATATCGCATCGCATCGAAACGTGCGAGGTTCGAGGAGCATTCACTTGGTGCGATCAAGTAGTAGGCAGCGAGAGCATAATCAAAGGATGGGCAAGAGACTTCGACGATCTCTGCGCCGAGGCCGCTGAGGATCTCCAACGATTCATTGAAGCGCTCGAGTACTCCCTTTTGGTATCCCTCGCCCTGTAACTCCTTGATGACGCCGATCTTCATTCCCTTGACATCGCCACGTTTCGCAGCGTCGACGACTTTGGGAACTGGGGCGTTGATCGATGTTGAATCCTTCGGATCATGGCCTGCGATCGCCTCATGCAGGAGCGCAGCATCAAGGACGGTGCGTGCACAAGGACCCGCCTGATCGAGAGAGGATGAGAAAGCAACGAGGCCATAACGAGAGACGCCACCATAGGTTGGTTTGACGCCGACCGTGCCCGTCACTGCAGCAGGTTGTCGGATCGAACCACCGGTATCGGTTCCGATTGCGAGTGGCGCCTCAAAGGAAGAGATCGCAGCGGAGGAACCGCCACCAGAACCACCAGGGATGCGGGTGAGATCCCAAGGATTATGTGTCGGATGGAAAGCAGAGTTCTCCGTCGATGAACCCATCGCGAACTCATCCATATTGGTCTTGCCGAGGATGACAACGCCATTCTTCTTCAAATTTGTGACGACCGTTGAGTCATAAGGTGGACGCCATCCTTCGAGCATCTTTGAACCGCAGGTGGTTGGGATCCCCTTCTGGGTCATGACATCCTTGAGAGCGAGTGGCACTCCTGCGAGCGGCGCAAGTGATTCGCCCTTAGCGCGACGGGCATCGACATCCTTTGCAGCGCTCAACGCGCCATCACGATCGAGATGGAGAAAGGCGCGAACCTTCGGATCAACGGCATCGATTCGCTCGTAATGAGCGATCGCTAGCTCTTCTGCACTCACCTCTTTCTTGGTGAGCGCCTCTGACATCTCGGCAGCGCTCTTTCTGATCATGCTTCTTCTCCGAGAATCTGAGGCACTTTGAATCGACCCTCTTCTTGTGCGGGCGCACCCGAGAGCGCTTCCTCGGCGGTCAAACTTGGTTGCATCCGATCCTCACGAAAGACATTGACGAGAGGGAGTGGATGGGATGTTGGTGCGATATCCCCTTGAGTGATCTCACTGACTCGAGCGACGGCGTTCAAGATCACTGCCATCTCACTCGAGAGGTGATCGAGTTCGCTCTCAGTCATCTCGATTCGAGCCAACTTCGCGAGGTTTGCAACATCACTTCGCGTTATTGCGGGGGTATCCGACATGAGCGTAAGCCTACCGAGCGAGGGGCTATCTCGCGAAAGTCAGGATCTGACCTGACCAGAGCCCTCAACAATCCATGTCGTTGTCGTCATCGCTTCGATACCCATCGGGCCACGTGCGTGAAGCTTCTGATTCGAGATACCGATCTCTGCGCCAAATCCCATCTCTTCGCCATCAGTGAAACGTGTTGAGGCATTGACCATGATGGCAGCGGAATCCGAGAGCGCGATGAAGCGATCTGCCGCACTTCTATCTTCAGTGATGATCGCTTCCGTGTGATGGGTTCCATATTTCTCGATATGCGTGATCGCTGAATCAAGGTCATCGACGAGTGCAACATTGAGATCGAGAGTTCCGTACTCCGTCGACCAACTCGCTTCGCTCGCACGTTGGATCTCGAGACCGGCAGACTCTCCGGCATCAAAGACTTCTGAGTCTCCATGAATCTGAACACCTTCAGCCCGAAGTGCTCTCAGAGCAGGAATCAAGAGATCATCCTTACGATCACGATGGATCAGAAGAGTCTCTGCGGCATTGCAGACGCTCGGGCGTTGCACCTTGGCATTGACGATGATCGCAATCGCCTTATCGCTATCAGCGCTCTTGTCGAAGTAGATGTGACAGACCCCCGCTCCCGTCTCGATCGTTGGAACTCTCGCTTCATCAACGACCATACGAATCAGGGAGGAGCTTCCGCGGGGAATGACAAGATCGACAGAACCTCGGGCATGAAGGAGTGCTCGAACCGTGTCACGATCCTCGCTTGGAATGAGAGCGATGAGATCAGGGCTGAAGCCTGAGCCTTCGATCGAGGTACGCATGATTGCAACTAACGCTTCATTCGAATCTCGAGCCGAGGATGAACCTCGAAGGAGTGCGGCATTTCCTGAAGCCAAGAGGATCACCGCAGCGTCAACGGTGACATTGGGTCGTGCTTCATAGACCACGCCAACCACTCCAAAGGGAACAGTGACTTGGCGAAGGTGCAGTCCATTCTCCAAAGTTCGCTCGATCTTCACATTTCCGAGCGCGTTCGGTAACGAGGCGACCTTTCGAGCGCTCGAAGCGATGCCTGCGATTCGAGAAGGTGTGAGAGTTAAGCGATCAAGAAGTGAGCTGTTCATCCCTGCCGCTCTCTCGCGCTCTACATCTCGTGAATTCGCAGCGAGAATGAGTTCGCTCTTCGACTCAACTGCCTCTGCGATTGCTTCGATCAACCGTCTTCGCTCCTCATAGGAGGAAGCTGCCAACGATTTCTGGGCACGTCGCGCCTTCGCGGCGATCTCAACGATCATCTGATCATTGCTCATAAGAGCACCATCTCATCACGATGGACCAATTCATGGCCATACTCTTCCCCAAACTTCTCACTCAACTCTTTGGTCGATTGACCCAAGAGCTTCGGGATCTCCTGCGCGTCATAACCACTCAACCCGCGCGCGATCACCCGGGAATCCGGAGCGAGGAGTTCGACTGTATCGCCAGCTACGAACTCTCCTTCTACTTTGGTAACTCCGGCTGGCAGGAGTGAACTGCCGCGTTCGAGTACCGCGGTCGTTGCACCAGCATCAAGAAAGAGTTGTCCTCTTACCGTGGAAGCATGAGCGAGCCAGAGCCTTCGAGAGCGAATCGGATCCTTGACTGCGATAAAGAGCGTGCCGCAATTCTCGTTCTCCAGTGCACCCCTTGCGTGATCAAGATCGGTAAGGAGCGTCGTCACTCCTGCGCTCGTTGCAATGCGTGCGGCTTCGATCTTGGTGATCATGCCACCGCTACCCACTTTGGAATCCGAACCCGTGATGTTGAGATCTTCGAGAGTAGTGAAATCGTCAACGCGCGCGATCCGCTTGGCTCCCATCGTTGTGGGCGGCGCGTCATAGAGCGCATCGACATCGGTCAGGATCATGAGGAGATCGGCTGAAATGATGTGTGAGACAAGGGCAGAGATGCGATCGTTATCGCCGAACTTGATCTCAGCGAGAGCGACGGAGTCGTTCTCGTTGATGACCGGTACCAGACCGAGCTCAAGGGATTTGAGAAGCGTCGCTCGTACGTTGAGGTAGTGACTTCGACGCATCACATCCTCTGCAGTGATGAGTACTTGGCTGGCAACGATGGAGTGCCGCGCAAAGGAATCGAAGTAGTTGCGAATCAAGAGGCCCTGTCCTACCGAGGCCACCGTCTGTTGCATAGTGAGATCTCGTGGTCGCTCCTCTAGACCAAGGAGCGAGAGCCCAGATGCGATGGCACCGGATGAGACGAGAACGACTTCAGAACCCTTGGATTTGAGAAATGAGACCAGGTCGACGACCTGATCGAGTCGAGCTCTATCGAGATAGGCGCCATCTCGTCCGGTGAGCGTCGATGAACCGACCTTGATCACTACGCGACGAGCGTTCATCATCGATCGCGCTCCCAAGGAATGCGAAGGTCTTCTCCCCTCGGCCCTGCCAAGAGTTCTGCGCCCGCTTCGATCGTCGGTTCCCAATCGAAGACCACTGCATCATCACTGGCTCCGATGCGAACTTCACTTCCCTCTCGCGCGCCGAGCTTGAAGAGTTCCTTCTCTACTCCTGCGCGAGCAAGGCGATCCGCAAGATATCCGATCGCTTCCTTGTTGGAGAAGTCAGTCTGCGCAACCCATCTCTCGATCTTCTTACCAATGACTGTGAATGAACCATCCTTGTTGGCGCTCACCGTGAATCCGGAATCATCGATTGCTGGTGGAGTAAGAACGATGCGTGTGCGTTCGGCGACGACTTGTTCGCGTCGATAGGTGGAGATGGATTCCGCTAACGCATTGAGCAATTCTTGTAGACCTTCACGCGTTGCAGCGCTGACTGGGAAGACTTTGTAACCGCGAGCTAGCAAAGCTGGAGTGACCATCTCTGCCATCGCTTTGCCATCAGGTAGATCGATCTTATTCAAAGCTACGAGTCGTGGTCGTTCGATCAGCGGGATATCGGCTTCATACTTTGCCAGCTCTTCCTCGATGACATCGAAATCACGGAGTGGATCGCGATCCGTCTCTAGCGTTCCGCAATCGAGAACATGGACCAAGAGTGAGCAACGCTCGACATGGCGAAGGAACTCAAGACCAAGACCCTTGCCTTCACTTGCACCCGGGATGAGTCCTGGAACATCAGCAACGGTGAACCGAGTCTCTCCGACTTGAACCACGCCAAGGTTGGGAACCAAGGTGGTGAATGGATAATCGGCGATCTTGGGACGAGCCGATGAGATCGCTGCGATCAACGAGGATTTTCCGGCGGAGGGGTAACCCACGAGTGCCACATCTGCAACCGATTTCAATTCCAGGATCAGAGTGCGCTTCTCACCCGGTTCGCCTTTGAGTGCAAAACCTGGAGCCTTCCGCTTTCGAGAAGCGAGCGAGGCATTTCCTAAGCCGCCGCGTCCACCGCGCGCCGCTATGAATGTAGTTCCTACTCCGACGAGATCGGCAAGGACTTCACCGCTCTCATCATGGACGACGGTTCCATCTGGAACGGAGAGGATCAGATCATCGCCCGATGCACCGTTTTGGTGACTTCCTTGTCCTTGTCTTCCCGATGTCGCCATGCGATGTGGTGAGTGATGGAAGTCCAAGAGCGTCGTGACATTGGGATCGACGACAAGGATGATGTCGCCACCGCGACCACCGTCGCCACCATCAGGACCACCGAGTGGGACGAACTTTTCGCGATGAACGGAGACGCAACCATCTCCGCCCTTTCCTGCAACTGCATGGAGGAAGACGCGATCGACGAATGTCGCCATCACTTCCTCCTATTCCCCTGCCGAACAAAAAAAATCGGGCCCGCATCGCGGACCCGATTCGATATAAATCCGCGTTGTTACGAAACCGGGACGATGTTGACGACCTTGCGACCACGTGCATGACCGAATTCAACGGTTCCTGCTGCGAGCGCAAAGAGTGTGTCGTCCTTGCCGATTCCTACATTCTTTCCTGGGTGGAACTTGGTGCCACGTTGACGGACGAGGATCTCGCCGCTGTTGACTACCTGTCCACCAAATCGCTTGATTCCAAGGTATTGCGGATTGGAATCGCGACCGTTACGTGTTGAGGAGACACCCTTTTTACTTGCCATCTTCTATTCGCCTCCCTTTACTTCACACCGTTGATCGCGGTGATCTTCACGCGAGTGTTCTTGGAACGGAAACCTTGACGACGACGATAGCCGGTCTTGTTCTTGTAACGAAGGATATGGATCTTTGGACCCTTCACTTCGTCGATGACCTCTCCTGTCACCTTGACCGATGCCAACGCTGCAGCCTCAGAGGTGACCTTCTCGCCATCTACAACGAGCAGTGCTGGGAATGAAACGGTTGCGCCGGTTGCCTCATCGATGCGATCGACGATGATGGTGTCGCCTACGGCCACCTTCTCTTGGCGTCCGCCAGCTTTCACGATTGCGTACACGTTCACTCCTTGGTTCTTACTACCTGTTGGAACTTCTAATACTCGGTCTGGATCCCCATCCGTACGACCGACGGGCAAGGATACGGAGATACCGCTGAGGGGGTCAAACTGGCCTATTCGGCGGTGATGACCCCAGTGCTCACTCCCCTGCGACGACGACGGCCGAAGGGCTTCTTCTCAGAATCTTCAGTATCGCGGCGCGCGGGTTCGATAGGTTCTTCCGCTGCTTCTTTGACTGCTTCCTTCTCATCTGAGCGCTCCGCAGGCTGATTGCCTACCTCGCGATCGACGGTGCGCTTATTGACCGGATCGGCGTGGATATGGATTCCACGACCGCCACAACTATCGCAGGTCGTTGAGAAAGCTTCGATCAGACCTTGGCCAACGCGCTTTCGAGTCATCTGGACCAGACCCAGTGATGTCACTTCTGCGACCTGATGCTTGGTGCGATCTCGACCTAGGCATTCGACGAGTCGCCTCAAGACTTGTTCTCGATTCGATTCCAAGACCATATCGATGAAGTCGATGACGACGATTCCACCAAGGTCGCGAAGGCGAAGTTGGCGAGCGATCTCTTCAGCTGCCTCCAAGTTGTTCTTGGTGACCGTCTCTTCGAGATTTCCACCCTTACCGATGAACTTTCCAGTGTTGACGTCGATGACGACCATCGCTTCAGTGCGATCGATCACCAAGGAACCACCAGATGGGAGATAGACCTTGCGATCGAGCGCCTTGGAGAGTTGCTCGTCGATGTTGTACTCGGCGAAGATGTCAGAGGTTCCGGTGTACTTCTCTACCCGCTCCATCAGCTCTGGTGCGACATGTCCAAGATAGTTATTGATATCTTCGAAGGCGCTATCGCCCTGGATCAAGAGCTTGTTGAAATCAGCATTGAAGATGTCGCGGATGACGCGAACGGTCAGATCCGGTTCGCCGTAGAGCTGAGTAGGAGTTGTGATCTCCTTCTTCTCAGATTTCTTCTTGATATCTTCCCATTGCGCCTTCAGGCGGGCGACATCTCTTGTGAGTTCCTCTTCACTCGCACCCTCTGCTGCGGTACGGACGATCACACCTTCATCCTCTGAAATGAGATTTCCAAGGATCGTCTTGAGGCGGGCACGTTCATTCTCGGGAAGCTTGCGACTGATTCCGCTCATCTCGCCACCAGGGACGAAGACGACATAGCGGCCTGGGATGGAAACCTGAGAAGTGAGGCGAGCGCCCTTCTGTCCGATTGGATCCTTGGTGACTTGAACCATCACCATCTGGCCAGTCTTGAGCACATGCTCGATCTTCTTGTCCTTGTTATCTGCAAGTCCTGCTTCGTCCCAATTTACTTCACCTGCATACAGGACAGCGTTCCTACCCTTGCCGATATCAACGAACGCTGCCTCCATCGAAGGCAAGACGTTCTGAACCTTTCCAAGATAGACATTTCCAACGTAGGAGATATTGCTATTTCGATTGACGTAATGCTCAACGAGGATCTTGTCCTCTAGTACTGCGATCTGAGTCCGGTCTCCCTTTTGGCGCACGATCATCTCGCGCTCGACCGACTCGCGGCGTGCCAGGAACTCTCCTTCGGTGAGGATGACTCCTCTTCGACGATTCTCGCGGTATGGCTCGCGATAGTTATCCCTAAATCCACGATTCGACCTCGCGCCGCGGCGGCGGAAGTCGTCACGATCACGCTTCTCACGAGTGCGCGATGGCGTGCTCTTCGCTTCACGCTTTTCGCGAACCTTGACGACGGTTACGACGCCATCTTCATCGACGACCTCACCTGGAACGACTGGGTCAGAACCTGGGCGAACACGCTTGCGTCGCTTGCGAAGTGCTGGCTCATTCGAATCAGAATTCTCGGATTCACTCTCATCTGAGTTCTCGCCAGTTGAAGTACCGCTCGATCCATCACTCTCTCGATGGCGATTGCGCCCGCCCCTTCTGCGACGGCGGCGTCTCGGATCCTTACTTCCCTCATCTGATTCGGCTTCAACCGGAGCGCTCTTCTTGGCTGCCGCACTCTTCGCTGCTGGACGGCGCGATGAGCTCTTGCGGTCACCATCATCGCTCGCACTCGCCTTAGTTACGGCTGGCGCTTGGAACATGGGAACGGGAATGGCCTTAGCAGCGGCCTTCTTTGGCTTAGCTTCCGAAGAATCAGCGGTGGCCTTCTTCGACGCAGGAGTTGCAGGTCCCTCTTCGCCCGCGACCGCCTTCTTTCGGCGCACGCGAACCTTCTTCTCTTCTGGCTCTTTAGCCATAATCAAAAAACCTCAAATCTGTAGCGGTTCAGTCTGATGACTGGTTTCATCTAGCGCGATGGGCACAAACTCGAAGCGACCGCACGATTATGAGCGGTACCAGCTTCACCTAGAAGGAATCTAGAAACCTGTGCGCCTCAGCGCTGACCCAAGTATGGCAGAGAGGGCCCTCGATGCCCAATTCACCATCAAATGAGGCGTGTTATCGACTAGAACGAAGGTGGACGTTCTGCAACAAGCCGAAACCGATCAGGCAGGCGAACATGCTCGATCCTCCGTAGGAGAGGAATGGCAATGGCACTCCGGTCATCGGCATCAAGCCCATAGTCATTCCTATGTTCTCGAAAGTTTGGAATGCGAACCATGCGATCACACCGATACAGACCAACCGCCCGAACATATCTTCGCTCCTCCTTGCTATGGCGAATGCGCGAAAGAGGATGATCACGTAGAGGAAGATGATCAAACCGGAACCGAGGAATCCAAGTTGTTCACCTGCAACAGTGAAGATGAAGTCTGTCTGCTGCTCTGGAACGAATCGTCCATTGGTCTGCGGTCCATCGAAGAGCCCAGTACCGGTCAATCCGCCAGATCCGATGGTGATACGAGCCTGTCGCAATTGGTAGCCACTGAAGAGTGGATCCGCGTTGGGATCGATGAATGATTCAAGACGTTTCACTTGATACTCGCTGACAACTCCGGTCTGCACTGCAAGGAATCCACCGACGATGGCAAGTGCTATGAGACCGACGATCCATCTCGATGCGGCACCAGAGACAGCAAGGATGGTGACCACCGAGGCAGAGATGATCAGGACTGTACCCAGATCTGGTTGCGCGATGATCAAGAGGACGGGAATCGCCGCTACTGCGAGAGCTTTGAGTACATCTGCATTCTCTGGATACCTTTGATTTCCTTGAAGCTCGGAGAGAATGAGTGCCATTCCAATGATGATCGAGATCTTTGCCAACTCAGCCGGCTGTATCTGAAATCCACCCGGGAGCGCGATCCACGCTCTGGCACCATTGACCGTGGCGCCGATTCCAGGGATCAAGACCATGACAAGTCCTAGGACGCCAAGTCCCCAAACCACCGGAGCGAATGCACGAATCATTCGATAGTCGATCAAGGTCGTCGCCCAGGCGAGGAGTCCGCCGATCAAGATATTGATGGCATGGCGCTTGAGGTAATACTCGGGATCCAATCCATTCGCTGCGAACCAATCGCGCGTAGCCGCATAGACCAAGAGCACGCCGATGATCAAGAGTGCGGCGACAGCGAAGGTGAGCACCAGATCCCAATCACGAAGGGTCGAGCGTTTCGCTGATCGACGAAGTGTGAAATCAGTTGCCATTCACATCCTCGCTCTCTGACGTTGAATTGGAGACTTTCGTCGATTGCTTCAGTGATGTTGTCACATCGATCCGCGGCAGAGACGTGGGCACTCCTCGCGGAGCGGTCGGTTTCTTCCCACCTTCACCGAAGATATGTTCGTAGATCTTACGGACTCCGATTCCGGAGGTGCTGGAACCGAATCCGCCTTGGCTGACCATCATCACAACGGTATAGACCGGATCCTTGGTTGGTGCATAGGAGGCGAACCACGAGGTGTCATCCTTGGCGCTGCCATCGAGGTTACGACCGAATACCTGTCCAGTACCTGTCTTTCCACTCACCTCGACCTTGAGTCCGGCGAATGCACCGGTAGCGGTACCACCAGTGACCACTTGGCGAAGTCCATTCTTGATCACTCTGAGCGTCTTCTTATTGACGGGAAGCTTGCCAATTGCCTCTGGCTTGAACTCTTTGATCACCTTTCCATCGGGATTGATGATTGCTCTTGCGATCTGTGGTCGATAGAGAGTTCCGCCATTTGCGATCGCGTTGTACATCATCGCAATCTGCAATGGGGTCGCCAAGAGATCGCCTTGTCCGATGGAGAAGTTGACCGCATCTCCGGCGCGCACCTTGTCACCATCGAGGCAATTCTCTCGGGCGATATCGAGGAGTAGTTGTGTCAATTGGGACTTCTTCGCTCGCTCACGGTAATTGCAGTAGAAATCCTTGTTTTGCTCGTACCAAGACTTCTTCCATTCACGGTCGGGAAGCCTCCCGGCAGATTCTGAAGGAAGGTCGATTCCAGTCTTCTTGCCGAAACCGAAGAGTCTGGCTGCGGTAAAGAAATGATCGTTGGGATTGCCTTTCGGAGAGAGCCCACCATCTCGAACCCATTCGTCATAGGCGATCTGGTACCACATCGAGTCGCAGGAGAGCGCGAGTGACCGCTCGAAACCAATGACACCTAAAGCCTTGCTATCGAAGTTCTTGAAGGTTCGGGTTCCGATCTGCACTTTGGAAGGACAGTTGAATCTCTGGTTGAGCGGGTAACCGGCACGAACTGCTGCCGCAGTTGAGATCACCTTGAATGTCGATGCCGGTGCATATGCGCCTTGCGTTGCCCGTGAGAGTGCAGGAACTGCTGCCGCTTCGCTGTAGAGGCGCTTCGCCTGCGCAACAGTGATTCCGTTCTCCCAGATATTTGGATCATAGGTCGGATAGGAGGCAAGTGCGACGATCCTTCCCTGCATATCCATCACGATCGCAGCCCCAGAATCTGCGCGACGTCCCAATGACTTACCTCGCTGAATCGATGCGGCCAACTCCTTCTCTGCTGCTGCCTGGATCTTTGCATTGATGTTGAGGACCAGATTCTCGCCAGGTACTTGTTCTCGATCCCGAGACTCCCTTGTCACCGACTCACGTCGATCGACGATCACGGTGCGCACGCCAGGAACGCCTCGCAAATACTCGTCGTACTGCAGCTCTAGCCCAGATTTGCCGATCAACTCATTTCGATAGAAGAGCCGACCTTCATCGTTGTTGAGATCTGCTTCGGTCACTGGACCGACATATCCGAGGATGTGCGCTGCATTCTCCCCTGCAATCGAAGGGTAATAACGAATGGAGACCGGAGAGGCATCGACTCCAGGGAATTGATCTGATCGCTCGATGATCGAGAGCGCTTGATTCTCGGTTGCGGATTTCGTCACTGGAATTGGTTGATAGCGAGTGCCATTCCAACATCCTGCTCGCTGTCCCACTTCAAGCTCTGGGCAGAGACGAGTGCGATTGAAGACATCTTGAAAATCCAATTTGAGGATGGTCGCTACCTTGCGAAGCACCGATTCGCCCTTATCTGGCAGCTTATCGATGACGCTTCGATCGACTGAGATCTCCAAACCTGCCCGATTGATCGCAATCGGAAGCCCTGTGTTGTCGACGATCAGACCACGATTGGCAGGTGTGACGATATCTCGGCTCTGAACATTGAGAGCTGCTTCGCGATAACGCTCACCATCGAGGACTTGGATGTAGAAGAGTCGGCCAAGGAGAGCGATCATGATCGAGGCGATCAAAGCCTGCACCACGATCATGTTGAGACGAGAGCGATCGGTCACAGCGTGCTCCGACTCTCGAAGAATCGCTCCTTCAACCGCCCGACCACTGGAAAATAGATCGGTGAGAAGAGCAGAGTCCAGATGGCATTACCAACTGTCTCTTGAAGAACGGTCGAAAGAGGTGGAATCGGATTTCCAAAGACGCCAGCCAAGATCACATAGAGAAGAACCGATCCCGAGGTGGCGAGTAGAAGATAGAGAGCTGCGGTCATCGGGCGCTCGGCAAGGTCGCCGAGACTCTCTCTATATGTTGAGACCAGATATGCCGAAACAAGAAGTATGAAGGTCCATAGCCCCACCGGAGTATCGAGTGATGGTGAAAGATCCAAGAGGATTCCGGCGATGAATGCGGTGACGAAGGCTTCACCCTTCTCTTCGGTAGCGAGCCAACTGAAGAGAAGTGCTAGGTAGAGCGAGAAACCGCCGATGATGAAATCGATTCGGTTGACGATAGAGATTTGAAAGAGGAACGCAAAGACGAAGAAGGAGACGGTGACGAAGGTTCGATAGAAGGTCATGACTTCTACTCGTTATTACGTGGGCTAGCTTCAGGAGATGGCGTGACGAAGACGGTGACGGTCGGCGTCGGAGTTGGAACCGGTGCTTTGGGAACGAGTGAGTCCCGAGGATCTGCGACCTTATTGGAGATGATGACCGCAACAACGCCAAGCGAGCTCAACTCTGCAAAGGGCCTTACCTCGGCTTGTTTGGTGAGTGCACCAACGGAATCGTCGACTGAAACCACAGTACCGATCGGCAGACCTGGAGTGAATGGACGATTACCGCTGCTGCCGCGAGAGAGAAGGACATCGCCTTGTTTCACATTTCCCCGCGCATCGAGGAGTTCGAGATCGAAGTAATTCGAACCCTTCCCAGAGAGGATTCCCATCGTCTGCTTTCCAGCGATGCGAACTCCCATGCGAAATGCAGGATCACTGACGAGTTGCACCACAGCAGAGCTAGCGGTCACAGACTTAACGACTCCGACTACTCCCTCACCGGAGATCACTGACATATCTCGCAAGATCCCGCTCGAACTGCCGGCATCGAGAGTGACGGTCCGCTCGAAATTCATCTCTTGGCCGTACGCGATGACGCGAGCAGCAACCACCTCATAGCGTGCACGACCAGCGAGATCGAGGACTCGCTTGAGTTGTCGTAACTCTCCACGCATATCTCGAAGCGTGGCTATCCGCTCCTTGAGCGCTCGGTTCTCATCCTTGAGTTGATCCAACTTCTCATTCGCTTGGCCGATATTCGCGATATCACCGAAGAAGTTCCCGACTGGAGAGAAGATCGCACTCGCTGCACTCTGGAATGGTTTGGCGATGGTCTGCATCAGAGAGCGTGCAGAGCCAAGGATGCTCACGCCACGAAGGTCGAGTGTGATGAAGAAGAGTGCGGTGACCAGGAGTGAGACCAGGAGCAGACGTGTGCGTCCTGTTCCTCGTTGGACCATTCTCCTAACCCCTTAACTCGTGCTCAGTCTGAAAGATGATCCGTCAACGACGTGGTTCGGAGATCAAGACCTTCTCTAGCGCTTCGAACTCTTCGATGCACTTACCAGAACCGACAGCGACTGCATTGAGCGGTTGGTCGGCGATGTGAATCGGCATATTGGTCTCTTGTCGCAGCCTCTCATCGAGTCCGCGAAGGAGAGCGCCACCGCCAGTGAGGACGATGCCACGATCCATCAAATCGCTTGCGAGCTCTGGTGGCGTCTTATCGAGCGTTGACTTCACCGCATTGACGATCGCATTGACCGGCTCCTCCAAGGCCTTACGAATATCGTCAGCAGAGACGAGGATCGTCTTTGGAAGACCAGTTGCGAGATCGCGACCTCGGATCTCTGCATCGACATCATCAGGGAGGCGGCAGGCGGAACCGATCGCCATCTTGATCTCCTCAGCGGTTCTCTCACCGAGAAGGAGTGAGAATTCGCGCTTGACCCAGTTGATGATCGCTTGATCGAGCTCATCGCCACCAGTTCGAATCGACTGTGCAACGACGATTCCACCAAGGGAAATAACAGCAACTTCAGTGGTTCCACCACCGATATCGACGACCATATTTCCAGTTGGTTCATGGATAGGAAGTCCAGCACCGATCGCCGCAGCCATCGGCTCTTCGATGATGTAGACCTTACGTGCACCAGCGGCGTAACCAGCATCCTTCACTGCGCGCTGTTCAACGCCAGTGATTCCGGATGGAACGCAGACCACGATACGAGGCTTTGCAAGATAGCGACGTCGATGGACCTTCTGGATGAAGTAACGAAGCATGCGCTCTGTCGTATCGAAGTCAGCGATGACACCATCCTTCAACGGGCGGATCGCGACGATATTGCCCGGCGTACGGCCGATCATCTTCTTAGCTTCAGATCCGACTGCAAGGATCGCGCCATTGTCTTGATTGACTGCAACTACTGATGGCTCATTGAGCACGATGCCACGGCCGCGGACATAGACCAGCGTGTTGGCAGTTCCAAGGTCGACCGCCATATCACGGCCTACGAATGCGTACTTGTTCGTTGTGCTCATTACTTCCCTATCTATTTCGTCTGCTCTTTACGACTACAACTCTGGAAAGAAGATCGCGATCTCTCGCGCCGCTGATTCCTCAGAATCTGATCCGTGGACCAGATTTTGAACCACTTTGGTTCCTTGGTCACGGGCCAAGTCACCGCGAATCGATCCAGCATCGGCAACGGTTGGATCCGTCGCTCCCGCGATCTTTCGAAAGCCTTCGATCACCCTATTTCCCTCGGCGACGATCGCGACGATCGGCCCTGAGAGCATGAACTCGAGGAGCGGCTCGTAGAACGGCTTTCCTTCATGTTCTCCATAGTGACGTTCGAGCAATGATCGATCCGCTTGCATCATCTTCATCGCCACAACGTCATAACCCTTACGTTCGATACGCAAGAGCACTTCGCCGACGAGACGACGACGCACACCATCTGGTTTGACCAGGATCAGAGTTCTTTGTACTGGAGAAGTCACAAGGCGTGATTGTAGTCGCGAAGCGATGGCCAGCTAAATCGGTTGGAAAGCTGAGAAATCTAGGGGGTTACTTGCCTTCTTTATCGCGCTCAGCGATGAGAGCAGCTCGAATCGCTTCGCCTTTGCGACCGAAGTAGATCGCCGCCGCCCAGAGCGCTGCGAAGAGCGCGCCCATGAAGAACATGGTTGGAATGACAAAGCCATAGAGGATGGTCGAAATCTGCAAGATCCAACCAAGCCACCATCCCAGGCGAGAACGAAGCAGGCCCGAATTGAGTAAGAGTAGAAGTGCGATCACTGCACCGATGAGAAGTTCACTTCCATCATTATCGAGTCGAACCAAGAGGAGTGCGAATCCCATGGTGATCGCTTCCATCACGAGAACACTTCGTCCCAGGACCTTCATGACTCTTCGTTTCTCTTACTTCGATGACGCATGATCACGCGCGCTTCGCCAACACTCACTACAGAACCGGTGACAATGACTGCAGCGCTACTTGCCTCGTGGAGATTGCGCTGATTCGCTAACTGGATCGCATAATCGATGGCACGTGGAAGGCTCTCGATAGCCGTAGTTCGCTCGCCACCAAAGACCTTCACTGCCATGTCGTGGAGACGATCGACTTCGAGGGCTCGCGGCGAGGAGTTCTTTGTCACCACGATGGAATCGAAGATCGGCTCCATCAACTCCAGCATCCCTGCCACATCCTTATCTCCCATCGGAGCAAAGACCGCGATACGGTGGGTGAAATCGAACTCATGATCAAGAGTTGCCTTCAAAGAATTCATGCCGTGTGGATTATGCGCGGCATCGACGATCACCGTTGGATCTCTATGGAGTACCTCGAGCCGCCCTGGGGATTTCACCAATGCGAAGGCATCGCGCAGGACCTCCTCGTCCAGCTCCTTCTCCCCGATGAAGGCTTCGACAGCAGCAACAGCAACGGCTGCGTTGTGTGCTTGATGTTCGCCATGGAGCGGCAAGAAGAGCTCTCGGTATTTTCCATTGACGCCATCGATAGCGATCATCTGGCCACCCAGTGCGATCTCCCTCGACGTCAATGAGAACTCGATTCCCTCGCGAAGCGGAGCGGATTCAACAGCGATGCAACGCTCCAAGAGAACTTTCGCTGCCTCGACTTCCTGCGCTGAAAGCACAGTAATGGAGCCCTCTTTGATGATTCCGGACTTCGTCTTGGCAATCTCAGTGAGGGTGGATCCCAGATATTCCATGTGATCGAAGCCGATCGGAGTTATGACATTGACTGCCGCATTGACCACATTGGTGGCATCCCATTCGCCGCCCATTCCTACTTCAATCACACCCACATCGACTGGGTATTCGGCAAATGCGACGAATGCCATCGCAGTGATCGCCTCAAAGAAAGAGAGTCGGTGCGACATACGTGAATCGACCATCTCAAGATAGAGCGCGATGTCGTCATAGGTGGCAACGAATCCTTCTGGCGAGATCGGCTCTCCATTGATCGCGATCCGCTCCGTGATGCTCTCAAGATGTGGGCTGGTGAAGCGTCCAGTTCTATATCCCAATTGATAGAGGATGGCATCAATCATCCGCGAAGTTGTGGTCTTGCCGTTGGTTCCGGTCAGATGGATCGTCGGATAAGAGAGTTGTGGTGAACCGAGGGCATCACAGAGGTAGGCGATTCGCTCCAAGGACGGTTCAAGCCTGCTCTCTGGCCAACGCCCGAGCAATTCTTCTTCTACGAAGCGCATCCGCTCCAGATCATCGGCCCCACTCATGACGCTTCGATTCGAATCACTTAACGGGTAGCGCAGCTAAGAGTGAATTGATCCGTTCGATCTCTGCAACGCAATGATCATGGCGCGCTCGAATCTCATCGACGACAGGAAGTGGTGCCTTGGCCATGAAATTCTCATTCTCAAGTTTGACCTTCGCAGTTGCAAGATCCTTCTCAATCGCCTGAAGATCCTTGAGGAGTCGTGCTCGCTCAGCTTCGACATCGACACTTCCTGTGAGATCGAATTCGACTGCAAAAGCTCCCACTTCGATTCGACCACTGGTTGTGAAGCCATCTTGAGCAGGATCGAGTCGGACCAAGAAGCGAAGTGCCTCTTCATATTCAGCGAGTGAGCGCTCAGCAAGTCCCGAGATCCTTGCTGCAACACGTGCGGAGCTCTTCACTCCTTGATCGTTCCTGAACCTTCGAATCTCAGTGACCAAGAGCTTGAGGTCCTCTACTTTTGAGCGCGCAGATGAATCGCTCTCACTACGATCGAAATCAGGCCACTTCGCGATCACGAGTGATTCACCACCGGTCAAAGAGCACCAGAGTTCCTCAGTGATGAATGGCATGAATGGATGGAGGGCGCGGAGCAGGCGATCGAGGACTTCACCCAAGACTCGACGTGTGAGAGTCGCTGCCTCTCCATTCTCAGCGAGAGCAGACTTGGAGAGTTCGAGATACCAATCGCAGAGGTCGTCCCAAGCGAAGTGATAGAGCGCCTCAGTTGCTTTGGCGAATTCGAAACTTTCAAGAGCTGTATCAACTTCACGCAACGTCTCATTGAGCAGATCGAGGATCCAGGTATCGATTGCGCTCAACGATTCTCTCGCCGGCAGGTCTCCGTTGACATGCGCACCATTGAGAAGTGCGAAACGTGTGGCATTCCACAACTTGGTTGCGAAGTTTCGAGATCCCGCGACCCACTCTTCTGCGAGCGCTTGATCAGCACCTGGATTCGATCCACGTGCCAAGGTGAAGCGCATCGCATCGGATCCGTACTTATCCATGAACTCGATGGGATCGATGGTGTTGCCGCGAGACTTGCTCATCTTCTTGCCATGTTTATCTCGAACGAGTCCGTGAAGGGCGATGATGTTGAATGGTGGAACACCGTCCATCGCGAAGAGGCCGAACATCATCATGCGAGCGACCCAGAAGAAGAGGATGTCATAACCTGTGACGAGAACCGAGGTCGGGTAGAACTTCTTCAATTCCTTCGTCTCATCGGGCCAGCCCAATGTAGAGAATGGCCAAAGCGCGGAAGAGAACCAGGTATCAAGGACATCGGGATCTTGAACGAAACCTTCCGGAGCGCTCTCATCTGGACCGAGGACGATCATCTCACCATTGGGTCCATACCAAACTGGAATGCGATGACCCCACCAGAGTTGTCTTGAGATACACCAGTCATGCATATCGTCGACCCAGTCGAAATATCGCGGTGCCAAGCTCTCTGGTTCGATACGAACTCTTCCTTCGCGAACCGCATCTGCGGCTGCCTTCGCGAGTGGACCTACTTTGACAAACCATTGCAGAGAGAGTCTTGGTTCAACGGTCGTATCGCAACGTTGGCAATGGCCGACTGCGTGGATATAAGGACGCTTCTCGGAAACTATTCGACCTTGGCGACGTAGCTCTTCAACAATTGCCTTTCTCGCTTCGAATCGATCAAGGCCATCAAACTCAGTCCCAGTGCCAGTAATGACGCCTCTTTCGTCCATGATGACAAACATTTCGACATTGTGACGCTTACCCATTTCAAAGTCATTGGGGTCGTGAGCTGCCGTTACCTTGAGCGCGCCAGTTCCAAAATCCAGTTCGACCGCATCATCTTGAATGATCGGAATCATTCGATTTACAAGCGGAACAAAAACCTTCTTACCGACGAGATCCTTGTATCGGGGATCGTCTGGATGGACTGCAACCGCGCCATCGCCAAGCATGGTTTCAGGACGAGTCGTCGCGACGATGATTGAAGTATCACCTTCGCCATAACGAATCTGAACGAACTCTCCTTCATCATCACTATGTTCAACTTCGATATCGGAGAGCGCGGTAAGGCAGCGTGGACACCAATTGATGATCCGCTCAGCGCGATAGATCAAACCTTGATCGTAGAGTCGCTTGAAGATCTCAAGCACTGCGCGTGAAAGTCCTTCATCGAGTGTGAATCGCTCACGACTCCAGTCGACGCTATCGCCGAGCCGTTTCATCTGGCTCAAGATCGCGCCGCCAGACTCTGCTTTCCATTGCCAGACTCGCTTGACGAACTCTTCTCGTCCAAGATCGTGACGAGACTTACCCTCTGCAGCTAATTTCTTCTCAACGACATTCTGGGTTGCGATTCCTGCGTGATCCATACCTGGAAGCCAGAGCGCTTCGAAACCCTTCATCCGCTTCATGCGGATCAACGCATCTTGCAATGTGTGATCGAGTGCGTGGCCCATGTGAAGCGAGCCGGTGACATTTGGAGGTGGAATGACGATCGTGAAGGGCAGCTTCGTGGATTCTGGGTCTGCGATGAAGTAACCGGCATCGAGCCACCTCTTATAGAGCGGTCCTTCTAGTTCTTGTGGATCGAAGGTAGATGCAAGTTCGCGCATAGTAGAGCGCATCATAGTTGAGGAGTTACGCGCTCTTCTCTTCCGTCTTTCGCTCCGCTTTCACTCGCTTTGGTGCATTTGCGCTGCGCTCCATGTAGAGCGGAGCCGCCTTATCCGTCACTACAGCTGGAGTGATCACAACCCGACCGACATCCTTCTTGCTCGGAACTTCATACATCACACCCATCAAGATCTCTTCCATGATCGCTCGAAGTCCTCGAGCACCCGTTCCACGAGAGATTGCTTGATCGGCAACGATATCGAGGGCCGCCGGTTCGATCTCGAGTTCGACATCATCCATATCGAGAAGGTGCTGATACTGCTTGACCAGAGCATTCTTCGGTTCAGTGAGGATCTGCAAGAGTGCGGTTCGATCGAGATTCTCGACGCTCGTAACGACTGGAAGTCGACCGATGAACTCTGGGATCATTCCAAACTTCAAGAGGTCCTCTGGCATCACATCTGCGAATGGATCTTCCTTCTTGCGATCCTCCATGGTCTTGAGTTCTGCATTGAATCCGACGCCTGCCTTGCCTTTTCGACCTTCGATGATCTTCTCAAGTCCAGCGAAAGCGCCGCCAACGATGAAGAGAATGTTTCCGGTCTCGATCTGAATGAACTCTTGGTGTGGATGCTTGCGGCCACCTTGTGGTGGGACCGATGCGGTCGTTCCTTCTAAGATCTTCAAGAGCGCTTGCTGGACACCTTCACCTGAGACATCGCGTGTGATCGAAGGGTTCTCGCTCTTGCGCGCGACTTTGTCGATCTCATCGATGTAGATGATTCCTTGTTCAGCCTTCTTCACATCGAAGTCGGCAGCTTGCAGAAGTTTGAGCAAGATGTTCTCGACATCCTCGCCGACATAGCCGGCTTCGGTCAGCGCCGTCGCATCCGCGATCGCAAAGGGAACGTTGAGCATCCGAGCGAGTGTCTGAGCAAGAAGTGTCTTGCCGCAGCCAGTTGGACCGAGGAGCAAGATATTGCTCTTGGCGATCTCGATATCGCTATCGCGACGAACGCCATCGCCCTTGATTCGCTTGTAGTGGTTATAGACCGCTACCGAAAGCGCTTTCTTCGCGCGCTCTTGACCGATCACATATTGATCGAGGAAGTCGTAGATCTCGGTTGGTTTAGGAAGCTCTTGTAGCCCAAGCGAAGAGGCTTCAGCCAGTTCATCTTCGAGGATCTCATTGCAGAGCTCGATGCACTCATCACAGATATAGACGCCAGGGCCAGCAATCAACTTCTTGACTTGCTTCTGCGTCTTTCCGCAGAAGGAACACTTGAGTAGATCGCCGCTCTCACCGATGCGTGTCACTAGACGTCCTCATTTCTCAGGGAAGAACTCGGGTCTTTGTCAGACGCCGAGGCCTTAAGGATAAAACTCCTACTTCGATACTTCGTGTTGATTCTGTTCGCCCTGAGAGGAATCTTTCGGAGTCTTCAGGTCGATCACGCCAGGCACGAAGAGAACTGCGATACAGGCGGCGATGTGGAAAACGACGGCGAAGATCAAATACTCGGTCATTCCAACCCATTCGGTGATCGGACCGACCATTGCCATTCCGAGCGGCATCAGAGCGAGTGAGCCCATGTGGTCGACGCTGAAGACTCGAGCTTGGAGCTCGCGTGGGACCTCTCGTTGAATGGCGGTTGGCCAATAGACGCCAAAGGGCTCAGTCGAGAGACCGACAATGAAATAAACAGCGATCACCAACCATGGATGAACTGGGAAGAGCAATACCAAAAGAGAGGAAGAGAAGAGCATCCAAGAGAGAACTGACCAAAGCCCTGGCCTTGGGACTTTGATCTTTGCCCAAATCAATGCCGCGATTCCCCCACCGAGACCGGCAGCAACTGATGCTGCTGCGAAGACAAAGTTCCCACCGAACTCTTCGCGCGTAACGACCGGCAGTAATACGACCTCCGCGCCAACCACGATCATCAGCTGAAGACTCGCCATGATGATAATCCACATGACCCAGGGCATCCGTCGAACTGCCGTGAGACCTTCGCGCAACTCGCGAGTGAAAGTGTTCTCTGTGATGGTGCGTTCGAAATCAGATTCTTGAATCGGAATCAGAAGAACTGTGCCAACAACGAAGAA
>VFQS010000970.1_pt1 | contig 28211 bp, 35 predicted proteins | sample 3512361 | NCBI WGS metagenome assembly VFQS01 (sample SAMN10412375, study PRJNA504923) | tailings metagenome | isolation source: Relicate 1 Philex TSF3 active mining | place: Philippines
TGTTGACATTCGTAAATAGCGCAGTTTTGTTATCAATCCGTTTTAAGCTTGCAATAATGGTCGGTTCACCAATACTAAATTTAGAGCCCGTCCAACGGTCGGGTCGAATGAAGTCACCCTTAACCAGTTTGCCGCGGTAGGTCTTCATATAGATGCAATCCTTTTGATTCATAATTAAATCGACTGGATCATCGTTGCGGTCAAACCAACTTGCCTGCAATAAGGGGCTTGATAGAAGTAGCACCACGCACAATAAAGGATTGATGAAGGGCTTCTTCATGATGCAAAAATTAGATCAATTGAGAACCTTGTAGCCACGACCCGCTAGGCATTTCTTGACGATGGCCTCTTGCGATTCGTTCCCTTGATAGGCTCCACCCGCAGCCCCGATCACCGCACCAGCTCCAGCAGCCTGAACAATTCCCGTGGTATTACCGCCAGTAACCAACCCTAATAAGCCACCGACAACCGCACCTGCACCCGCACCTTTGGCAGCCGTCCCACCCATGCCACTTGCTTCTTTGGCATAGTTTTGGCATTCAGCGAGATCTTTCTCATAGCGTGCCTCATTGACACCTTTCATATCCACAATCGGCCGTACATCGGCTCCAGCACAAGCGGCTAGTAGTAATGCTGTTAGGGGTACGAGATAGAGCTTGGTTGGTTGATGAAGTTTCAAGTAATTACCTCCTAAATCATTAAATCAAAGGCGATGGGGATCGTCAAGGCTTGCGTATCAATCTTTAAATCGACCATCTTCAATACGCCCTAAATCCTGCTGATCCCGTTGATAGAGATAAACCCAGGCGATCTGCCATTCAGATGCTCTAATGAGCTGGATGTGGCGTAACACGCGCTGATATTCATGAGGGCTAGGGTCGTTGGGGGAACACTCTTCATACTGATCAATCGTATTCAGTAATTGCATGTCATTTAGGCGCCATAATTCCCCATGAACCCAACTATCTGAAAACTCGGTTGATTCGCTGGGCCGATCCGTGGCGCCGGGATACCAGGATATTCGATAGAGTAGACCAGGCATCTGCGCTGCACCCAAATACTCAGCCCCCTTATGAAATTGCATGGCATTGGGATGGTCAAAAGGGCTCATCAAGGTCCCATAGACAAACAGTAAATCGGTGCTCATGATCGTTTTACATGGAAACCCTAATAGGAGGAAGCAAAAAGCCTATTCACAATCAAAATCTTAATCGATGAAGAAGGTGCATCAAGATGAAAACCGTTAGTCAGTTGCTCGCAGGAAAAAATCACCGAATCGAAACCATTACTCCAAATGTGCATGTGTTTGATGCCCTAAAACTCATGCTAGAGAAAGACATAGGCTCACTTCTCGTGATTGAGTTTGGCAACCTCGTCGGAATTTTTACTGAGCGCGATTACGCCCGAAAATTAGTCCTGCAGGGCAAAAGCTCACAAAATACCTTGGTGCGAGATGTGATGAGCACCAAACTAATTACGGTCAAGCCTGAGGACAGCTTGGATTACTGCATGCAGCTCGTGACGGAAAAACGCATCCGCCATCTGCCGGTATTGGATGGTAGCCGCTTAATTGGTATGTTATCGATTGGGGATTTGCTCAAAGCTGCACTTGCAGAGCAGGCTGCTACGATTGCGCAACTTGAGGCGTATATTAATTCTTAAAGGCCCATTTCTTTAAAGACGTCCTTGGCGGTACGAAAGCTATCAATCGCTGCGGGGACACCGCAATAAATTGCCGATTGCAAAAAGATCTCGGCAATCTCATCTTTGCTTAAGCCATTATTGATTGCTCCCTTCACATGCAGTTTGAGTTCATGGGGGCGATTGAGTGCGGTGAGCATCGCTAAATTAACAATACTGCGGGTTTTCCGATCGAGGCCAGGCCGATTCCAGATTTCATTCCAGCAGTATTCGGTCACTAACTCTTGGAGCGGTAAGTTAAACGCATCGGCATTGCGAATCGATTGATCCACATACTCGGCGCCGAGCACCTCACGACGGGTTTTTAATCCCTTTTTAAAAGCATCACGATTCATGGCTGTCTCCTCATTGATTGACTAAACAGCAGTATAGTTATACGCATGAATACACGTTGGATTCACGGAATTTTGATCATAGCTTTGGGCCTCTCTGCTTGCGGAACCCCAGAGAGTGGCTTTCGTGTGGTTCAACGTTCCGACGGCATGATTGGGGTGCAGGCAGTGAAGGGTGCTAAAGAGATCGAGGCGCAAGAGCTAGCAAGCAAAGAGTGCAAAAAGAATGGAAAATCCGTTGCCCGAATTTCAGAGGCGCGCACCACCCATAATGACAAATTTCCAATGATTTATATTTACCAATGTCTACGCTAGTCATACCTAGCGACCTAATCTAATGTCGATTCATACCCATACCCAAACCATTCCGCTATTTCCATTAGGAACCACTTTATTTCCCGATGGCGTCATGCTGCTCAAAATCTTTGAAGTACGTTATCTCGATATGGTCAAACAGTGCGTGCGTGAAGGTTCCGGCTTTGGTGTGGTCACTCTAAACAGTGGGAATGAGGTGCGCATGCCGGGTCAAGAGGTTGGCTTCAATCCGGTGGGAACCTTTGCCCGGATTAAAGAATTTGACCCGGTACAACCTAGTCTATTCATGATTCAATGCCAAGGGGAGCAGCGTTTTCGTGTCAAAACTAGCGAAACCAAGCGCAATGGCTTGATTGTTGCCGAGGTTGATTTCATCGAAGACGATTCTTTTATGGAGGTCCCTGAGGATCTAAAAATTGCCTCCACGGTATTGGGTAAAGTGATTCAGTCTTTTAAAGAGCAGGGTGCAGCTCTTGGGAAAGAGCTACCCTTCAGTAAACCCTATCGCTTTAACGAATGCGGCTGGGTTGCCAATCGTTGGTGCGAGCTCTTGCAATTAAGCCCTGGCCAGAAGCAATTTTTCTTAGAGCAGGAGAGTCCTCGTCTACGGCTGGATCTGATTCATGAGCTGCTAGAAGAGATGGGCGTCTACAAAGCCGTCAAGTAACCATGAATTATTCCTACGAATGTTCAGTTTGTGGGAATGCCCGTCCCGTCACTGGCGAATGCCCATTTTGTAATACTGCGATTGCACCGCTTGCACACTCCGATACGGATGTCATTAACCTAGAGCTGGATAGCCCTACGAGCGATGAGGCCCTTGACCAACTAACGCATTACATTCGGGCTGCTAGCGAGGCGCAAATTCGGGCCTTGGTGGTGATTCATGGGTATGGCTCAAGCGGCAAAGGTGGGAATATTCGCAAAAAGGTTCGTGAAGCCTTAGAGCATAATTATTTTGCCGACCGCGTGAGCGAGTATTATCACGGTGAAGATCTCAGGCATCAATCTGATTTGTACCGGGACGTCATCAAACGACGCCCTGGACTGAAGAAGCACTTCAAATTGTTCAAAGAGGGTAATGCCGGAATCACCTTATTAATGATGCACTCACAGCCCTAAGAGCGATGCCTAATTATTGGTCCACCAGCGGTTTTGATACATTGAAAGTGAATGCGGATCATCATCTCGTGGTGACGGATGATTTTCTTAGGACCTATCTTGCGCGCCCCGAGCTGAGTTTAATTGCCCAGTCCTGCACCCAGGAGCGCGCTATTCATCAGCGCCTATTAAATTCGCCACGCGAAGAAATTACTCAAGCTGAGATTCAGAAAATTGCCGATACCGACGTCCAGGCTAACTATGAGATTTGGTTTCGGTATCGGAGTAAGTTGTTGGCCGCAAGCTCCCTCGAGCATTTTTATATGAGTTTGTTCCAAGGAAAGGGTGTGGACGTACCACCTTTATTTGTGAGTCAGCTCACCCAAATTTTCCTTCGGCATATATTAGGTGAGAACCCAGACCCTTATGAGCTAAGAATGGCAGAGTTTTTTTTTCGAACCCAAAAGGTCAGCATTCTAGAGGGTGGTGTGTTGATGGCGGCCGACCACGAGACTATTGAACGAAATGCACAGGCTTCGGACTTTGGCAATATTGTGGATCTTCTGAAGAACCAATCATTAGCGGCACGCACCATTGACTTGGATGTATTGCATCCTGACAATGCCAAGGCCTATTGGGGCCGTGATGAGTTCTATGACTTTGCAGTTCAGCTCAATTTTGATCAACCGGCATTACCCGCCTTAGCGCGTCTTCTTGAAAAATGGATCAAGCATTTTTTGGGGATCGATACAACAATTACCCCGATGAAGGAGATCTCTGACTCCAAATGGGTTTGGCATGTTGGCTTGGATGCCGCTGCGACCGAGATTCTCAATGGGCTATACCAAGAGCAAAGTCTCGATGAGACCGTTCTGAACCGCTTAATTTGCCTCTTTAGGCTGGAATTTAAGGACTTGAGCCCAGTGCTTAGCCAGGTTCGTGGCAAGCCTGTGTATTTGGGTCTGGCGATGAACGATCAGTCTCAGATCAAGCTGAAGCCCCAGAATCTGCTATTTAACCTTCCCTTAAGCCCTGTTTCATAAGCTTTTTTCTCCTTTTGCATCTTGTGCAATGCAACAAGATTTAGGGTATACTATTAGGTATAAACCCTTAGGAGAAGATAATGACAAGCAATACCCTTAAACCAACCTTAGCTGGAAGTTCGATTGGACACACCGCTGGATCAAGCCCAGATACTATGGCTGCAATCCTCAAAACATTGCGTATGATTGGTAAGGCCTGGGAAGAGTCCAGGGTGGAATATAAAAAACATGCCATCTTAGGTGGCGGTTGGGAATAATTGAAATCAGTCCGTATTGACTTTGTATCGGATATCGCCTGTCCATGGTGTGCAATTGGTTTGACTGCCCTAGAGCAGGCAGTCGACCAAGTGTCCGATCAAGTATTAGTAGAGATTCATACTCAGCCCTTTGAATTAAACCCGCAGATGCCCCTGGGCGGACGGGATGTATTTGAGTATCTCTCAGAAAAATACGGTAACCCAATTTCGCAAGTTAAGATCAATCAAGAACGAATTTATCAACGTGCTGCAGACATCGGATTTACCTTTCATCCAGAAGGACGCAAACGAGTCTATAACACCTTCAATGGCCATCGCCTCTTGCATTGGGCGGGCGAAGAATTTGATGCAGCCGCGCAATTACGGTTAAAGAAAGCTCTGTTTCATACCTACTTTACCTTGGCGGTCAGTATGGATGAGCCCCAACATCTACTAGACGCAGTAGTACGCGCAAACCTACCAGTCTCTCGGGCGCAAGCTGTGATCGCGAGTGATGAATTTACTCAGGCAGTGCGAGACATCGAGCAGCAATATGGCCAACTGGGGATTAGCTCAGTACCGGCAGTGATCTTTAATCAACGCCATCTGATTTCAGGGGCGCAAGCACCCGAGGTGTTTGCGCAAGCCATCCTCGAGTACGCACACTAAACGCGTTATTCCTTAATATTGTTTTGGATCACAAACTTACCCCAGACTCCAATTTGTTTTGCTACAAAAGCGTTTGCAGAGTCGGGATTAAGACTAAGAATTTGGATTCCTTGAGTTTTTAGCTTCTCGGCAACCGCTGGAGTTTTGAGCGCTTTATCCACTGCCTTATACATCGCATTCACAATGGCTGGTGGTGTTTTTGCCGGAGCAATCACTGCCCACCAGGCTGGTGCCTCAAATCCTGGATAGCCACTTTCAGCCAAAGTAGGAACGTTTGGCATATCGGCGGTCCGTTTTGCTGTTGTTACTGCCAACGGAATTAATCCACCGTTATCGGCATGCGGCTTAATGAGGAACATGCTGCCAACAACCAGAGGGATTTGGCCAGCAAGCCCATCTTGCACCATTGGGCCGCCACCGCGATAGGGGGCATGCACCCAATCTACCCCGGTTTTCTTAGCAAAGTCGGCAATCGCTAAATGCCCCAAGCTACCAATACCAATGGATCCATACGTAAATGGTTTCTTAGCCTTCGATTCAGCCATGAGCTGTTTCATACTTGTAATTCCAGACTTTTTACTGGCAGCTAAGACCATGGGCGAGGTCCCAATCAGATTGACAGTTACTAAATCCCGAAGCGTGTCATACGGCAAATTGTCTTTCAGAGATGGATTAACACCATGGGTATCAAACACCAGCCCAAAGGTATAGCCGTCTGCCGGTGCTCGTGCTACGGCGGTAGTACCAATGACCCCCGAGGCGCCACCAATGTTTTCAACCACAATATTCTGTTTAAGCTCTGCTTGTAAGACGGGAGCCAGTATGCGGGCCACTTGATCTACAGAGCCACCCGGAGGAAAGACCGCAATCATCTTGATGGGTCGTTGCGTTGGCCAGTTGCTAAGGTCACTTTGTGCCATGGTGGGGGCAGTAAAACCAACGGCAATCAATAGAGTAGTAAGGATTCGAATCAGGGAAGCCATAGCGTCTCCAAAAAGTAGAATGAATCCATCATACTGGATTTGAAATGCCGCGAAACGGCAATACAATGAACGTACATTATGATTAACCCCATCCAAATATTTCCCAGAAAAGAGCCCGCAGACCTAGGCATTCATGCGCTGCGCGGTATGCCATCCACCGTAATAAGCGATATGTTGGGACGCACACTGGCTGCCAAAGATATTCTGCCGGTTCATCGCGCACCAATGTCGGTTTGCGGTAATGCCTTCACCATCAAAGTACACACTGCAGATAACCTCATGGTTCACAAAGCACTGCAAATGGTACGCCCGGGGGATGTGATGGTGATTGATGCGGAGGGTGATATCGGTTGCGCGGTCATTGGTGAGATCTTGACGCGCGTTGCTAAAAGTCGTGGTGTAGTCGGCATTGTTGTTGATGGTGCAGTGCGCGATATCGATGCGCTCGAAGAGATGGCCTTCCCATGTTGGGCTCGTGGTATTAGTTTACGAGGCCCCATGAAAGATGGACCAGGGGCAATCAATGTACCGGTCTCCATTGGCGGGATGATCGTGAACCCTGGAGACATCATGTTGGGCGATCGCGACGGTGTCATCGCTATTCCTCCAGCGCTTGCTGCAGAAGCGGCGCGCCTCGGGCAAGAAAAGATCAAACAAGAACAAGAAATCCTTAAAACGATTGAAGCTGGGACGTATGCAGCCCCATGGGTTGATGAGCTGCTCATCAAAAAAGGGGTCAAGCTCTAATCACAGAGTGATCACACACCGATTAGCAATCCCTGCTTGGTTTAAAACCTGAGAACCATTTAAACCAGCAATCTCAAGAACGCAAACCGCTGCAGCAACTTGTGCTCCGGTTTTCTGAACAAGGCGTGCAGCTGCGGCAATGGTGCCACCCGTCGCCAAGACGTCATCAACAATCAGCACAGATGCGCCAGGCTGCAAAATACGTTGACTGATCTCAAGAGTATCTGAACCGTACTCCAAGCCATAGGACTCTTGATGGATATCGGGCGGTAATTTGTTGGGCTTACGGACCATCACGAACCCTTTATGAAGATGAGTGGCAAGTGCAGATGCAAAAATAAAGCCGCGGGACTCAATACCCAAAACATAGTCAAAGGAGTACTCGGTGCTTAGCTTACCCAGTGATTGAACGGCATGAGCAAAGGCATCCGCATTAGCCAGTAGGGGGCCAATATCCCGAAATACGATCCCCGGCTTTGGAAAGTCCAAAATGCCAGGCAAGTAGTCTTCAAGCTTCATCCGTTTAGAATCCAATCATGACGATTAAACAATCCATCTTACTAGTAGTTGCACTCAAAAATGAACTCGAGGCCATTACCATTCCCAAAAACATTGCAGTGGCATATACCGGAATTGGCAAAATCAATGCGGCTACGGTTACTCAAAGCGCGATTATTCATTATCAACCGAGTTTGATCATCAACTTCGGAACTGCCGGGGGATTGAATCCTAAGCTCAGCGAGTTGGTGACGATCGGACGGGTGATTCAGCGTGATATGAATGCCCAGCCCCTGGCACCGCGTGGCATCACCCCGTTTTGCACCAAACCCGCCGAGTATCTATCTCAGTCGGGCAAATACACCTGTGGCACCGGGGATAGTTTTGTCACTAGCACGGATCCTTGGCTGATTGAGCAAAAGGTCGATGTCGTCGATATGGAGCTATTTGCCATTGCAGCGATCGCCCATCAGTATCAAATCCCTTGGCGCTCGTATAAATTTATTAGTGATGCTGCAGATGATCAGGCAGGTGAGCAGTGGCACAAGAAAATTAATCATGGGGAAGAGTTGTTCTTAGAAGAGCTTAAACAGTTACTATCATGAGTGTGCCTATGCTTAATCGAATTAGCATTCTGCTCGCGACTGCGCTATTAATCGAAACTAGCGCATTGGCCGGCGAAGAACCATCAAAATCCACCGGCACGATTCGTGTTAAACCGATTCCGATGGAAAGTGCAAAGACCATTATTGGTCAAGACTTTCGTTACCCCACTGGAACACCCCAAATTCAGGTCTTTGAGATTGAGATTCCTCCGGGTCAGCAAACCACATTGCATCGCCATGCCATACCACTCTTTGCCTATATCGCCAGCGGAGACCTAGAGCTTGATTACGGCAGCAAGGGCAAAAAGATTGTGCGATCCGGTACATCGTTTGTGGAGGCCATCAACTGGTGCCACTTCGGTAAGCCCCTGGGTGATCAGTCCGTTAGAATCATTGCTGTTTATCTTGGACAAAAGAATCCAGACCTTGCGATTTCAGAAGACTGCATAAAACCCGATTAGGACGATTCATGAGCACATCATTCGTTATTCCAGCCCCAGTTATTCCATCCTTACCCGTTGTCGGTGATAGCAAGCGCTTCCCTGTCAATCGTATCTACTGCGTTGGGCGCAATTACGCTGATCACGCCCGTGAGATGGGGCATGACCCCGACCGCGAGCCACCATTCTTTTTCATGAAACCCGCGACAGCAATTGTGACCGATGGACAAGCGATGGCATATCCCGCCTTATCGAAAGATGTCCACCACGAGTTAGAAATGGTGGTTGCTTTAGGCAAGGGCGGATCTAACATTACAGTAGACCAAGCCTTAGATCATGTGTGGGGCTACGGTCTGGGGCTTGACATGACCCGTCGAGATTTGCAAGGCGAAGCCAAAAAAATGGGACGTCCTTGGGATACCGGAAAGGCATTTGATCAGTCTGCGCCATGCTCGGCCTTGGTGCCAGTAAGCCAATGCGGTCATTTATCCAGGGGTCGTATTTACCTCACGGTGAACGGACAAGTGAAGCAAGACGGTGATCTCGCCATGATGATCTGGAATGTGCCAGAGACCATTGCTTACCTATCCACGCTCTTTACCTTAATGCCGGGTGATTTGATTTTCTCAGGAACCCCTGCAGGAGTCGCTGCGGTCCAACGTGGCGATGTCTTGGAAGGCCATGTAGAAGGCCTACCGGTTCTCCATACCAAAATTGTGTAAGGCTTTAGATCTCTGACTGATTCTCGAGCGCAAATAATTTGAGGGTATCAAAATCCACATGGTCAAGTGCATTGATGTGGGTACTCTCTAGTTTAAGGAGTGGTGCACAGCCATTGGCTAGAGCCTCTTGCCAGCGGGTAATGCATAAACACCATTGATCGCCAGCATTGAGTCCTGGAAAGTTCCACTCTGGTCTCGGGGTAATCAGATCATTGCCCCGCTGACGACTAAATTCCAGAAATTCATCGGTCATGATTGCGCACACTAAATGCAAGCCAACATCCTCGTCATTGGTCTTGCAACAACCATCCCGAAAGAAACCAGTGAGCGGATCAAACGAGCAGGGCACGAGTGGCTCACCAAACACATTACGCACAATCTCGGGCATTTGACCTCCTTACTTCCCTTGCCAATTTGGGGGGCGACCACTTAAAAATGCCGTCACACCCTCTTTGAAGTCTGCGCTACCGTACACCTCGGTAATTAAATCATCGCAATTTGGTAATGCATGTCCGATCACGCGCGCCATGATGAGTTTGGATGCCTTTTGAGTGATTGGTGCCAAGGCAGCTAATTGCTTGGCCAAATCCATACTCATCCGATCAAGATCGTCTGATTCACCGGTTTGGTAGACAAACCCGTGTGCAAGAAGCTCTTGCGCCGAAACCAACTCAGCAAGTAAGAGCATGCGCTTGACAATCGCAACCCCGAGATGAGCGGTTAGCCAAGCGATATTACTTGGCGAGAGGGTGTTACCAAGGGTGCGCGCAATTGGAACCCCAAATTTTGCAGTTGGGGTCGCTAGCCGAAAATCACATAAGGCAGCAATCGCCAGGCCGCCACCAACCGCGAGTCCGTCGACCACTGCAATTGTTGGCATGGGTAGTTGTTGGAGAGGCCCTAAGTAGTGATCAATCATGCCTTCGTAATGAACCCCATCGGCACCACCTTGAAAAGATTGAAACTGGGCAATATCACTACCCGAGACAAAAGACTTACCCCCAATCCCGCGCAAAATAGCGACGCGCACGGAAGGATTTTGAGCAAGCCCTAAACAAATCGTGCGTAATTGCTCATACATCGCCTGCGTCATCGCATTGCGCGCTTGGGGATGATCAAAAAAGAGATGCGCGATCGAGTCCTTGATCTCGCAATACACCCGAGCGTTCATTGCATCACTCATGCAGCAAATGCACCCTGTGCGCGCAGTGATTCAATTTGAGCCGAGGTAAATCCAGCTTGTTCCAAAACCTCTTGGGTGTGCTCACCCAATAACGGTGGATGCCGCCGAACTTGCTGCGGGGTCCCTTGCATCTTGACCGCAAAACCAATGTTCGGAACTTTACCCTCCAGTGGATGATCGATCTCAATCTTCATTTGTCGATGCTTACCATGCTCGCTCTCAAAAGCCTGCGGATAATCCAAGATGGGACCAGCCGGAATCCCCTCGGCCAACATGAGATCAATCCACTCGCTTGCATCCCTGTTAGCAAAAGACTTCTCAAGTTCAGCGATTAATGCTTCGCGATGACCGAGTCGACCAGCAATCGTTTGGTAATCTGGGTTTTGTAAGAGATCCGGGCGAGCCAAGATCTCACAGAGTTTTTGCCAAAGTTTGTTATTGGTGGCGCCCATCACGAAGTAACCATCTTTTGCTTTCACAGCCTGATAGGGTGCAGTCATACGGTTTGCTGTGCCCAGCGCAACGGGTGGTTGACCGGTGCCCCAGTATTCGGAGGTATCCCAAATCGAGAACGCCAGTGCTGAATCAAACAAGGATGCGTCAATGTATTGACCCTGACCTGTGTTCTTGGCACCAATATACGCTGACAGGGCGGCATAGACCGCAAAGAGGGCGCAGCCAATATCGGCAACCGGAACACCGGCTTTCACGGGTTTGCCATCGCCATGCCCGGTCACACTCATTACCCCTGACATCGCCTGAGCCATTAAATCAAAACCAGGACGCTCTGCCCATGGACCACTTTGACCAAAACCCGAGATGCTGACATACACGAGCGCCGGATTAATCTTGCGCATCACCTCGTAACCAACGCCAAGGCGTTTCATGACCCCAGGGCGGTAGTTCTCGACCAGGATATCGGCATCTTTGGCCAACTCAAACAAAATCGCTTTGCCAGCATCGGATTTCAGATTAATCGCGATACTGCGTTTATTACGATTCATGTTCAAAAAGCCCATGCTATCAGGGCCTTTCATCTTAAAACCCATGGCACCACGGGTTTGGTCACCCGAACCTGGCGGCTCGACCTTGATGACATCGGCACCCATATCGGCGAGCAACATGCAGCAGTAGGGGCCCGCCATCACTTGACTCACATCAAGAACCTTAACACCGGCGAGCGGTAAGGGGCGATTGGTTTGGGGTGTTGAAGAATTCATCATGGCATTCTAAACACAAAACCATTTTCTGTTTGTGCACATCCGTCTATTAAAATAGACAGCATGTACATGTATCTACCTTTCGCAATCGCATTGCTAGCCGCCATCTTCATTTGGTTTGAGAAGCGCGTGCTTGGATTGCTGCTCGCATTCGCTAGCGCCGTGATCACGGTAGCATGGTTCTTGCATCATGCCTCCGATAAACTCAATGTCAGTTTATGAGTAAGCTCACCTTACCATCGCTCAGTGGCTTAGGGAACATGGTTCTCCTCATGGTCATCAATTTGGTGCTCACACTAGCGTTCCTCGATCAGTTCATCAATCATGATCTGCCATGCCCACTTTGCATCTTGCAGCGCATGGGCTTTACCTTAATTGGGCTGATGTTCTTGCTCAATATCCGTTCGGGTGCGCAGCCCGCGCACTACGGATTTGCCATTCTGTTTGCGATCTTAGGCTTATCAGTTTCTTTGCGCCAAGTGCTCTTGCATGTTGCTCCAGATGACCTGGGTTATGGTGACACCTTCTTTCGTCTGCATTTTTATACTTGGGCTTTTGTTGGATTTGTCTCCTTGCTGATTGGGATCGCAATTCTGTTAATCATTCCGGATCGGGGCACTCGCAGCCGCCATTGGTTTGCTCAGTTTATCTGTTTGTGGTTCATCCTATTATTAGTGGGTAATGTGATCTCGACCTTATCAATTTGTGGTTTAGGTGCTTGTGCGGATAACCCCTTGCACTATGACGGTATTGAGCAGCTGCGTCAGTGGCTTGCTAAGTAATCTGCTTTGAAACGATTCATTCTCATTTGTGCACTTGCATTTGGCCTGCTTGCGTCGGCACAAGCGGAACGCGTCTGGCCACGCGAGACCATTCGCATCGTTGTGAGCTTTCCCCCAGGTGGCGCACCCGATACCCTGGCAAGGGTTCTGGCAGAGGATTGGCAAAAATCCCTAAACGTTCCTATCGTTGTCGAGAATCGCCCTGGTCATGGCGGCAATATTGGAGCTGATCTGGTCGCTAAGAGTGCGCCCGATGGCTATACCTTGCTAATTGGTACGGTCGGGATTCATGCGATTAATGGCGCCCTTTATGAAAGGCTCTCCTATGACCCTGTGGCTGATTTCACCCCAATTAGTTTCTTGGCGAGCACCCCAAACGTACTAATTGTGAGTAAGCAACTTGGGGTGCAGTCACTCAAAGAACTGATTGCTCTAGCCAAAACAAAACCCAATGAGCTGACGTTTGGATCATCGGGAACGGGTACCTCGATACATATGTCAGGCGAGCTCTTTAAAGAGATGGCAGGTGTAGAGATTCGGCATATTCCGTATAAGGGCAGAGCGCAATCTTTGCCTGATCTCGTGAGTGGCCGCATCTCGATGCTCTTTGATAATTTAGCATCCGCATTACCCTTAATTAAAGCCAATGAAGTGGTTGCGCTAGGAGTCACCACACTCAAGCGTTCTCCATCCGCCCCGGAGATCCCAACACTCAACGAGCAAGGGCTCAAAGGGTTTGAGGCAATATCCTGGTTCTCTCTGATGGGCCCAGCCAAATTACCTCGCGATACTCAGATGCGGTTGAATCAATTGACCCAGCAGACCCTAGCCAAGCCAGAGGTGAGAGCACGATTGATGGGTGGTGGGCTCGAGCCAAACCCGGGCAGCCCCGAGGATCTAGCCCGTTATATCCAACTGGAATCCAATAAATGGCGCAAAATTGTTAAACAATCTGGCGCAAAGGCAGAATGATGTCTACCAAACCCACTCCAGAAGCGTTAAATAGTTAGAGAGATCAACCGGAGCACTTCATGCGACTTCAGGCCTGTAAAACAATTCTCATTAGTAGTATTGGTATCACCGTACTCACTGCCTGCGTATCCGCACCCACTGGCCCAACCATCACCATCATGCCACGCGAAGGAAAATCGTTTGAGGAGTTCAAAAAGGATGATGAGGAGTGCCGTGCATTCGCAGCCCAATCCGTTAAGGATGGCAATACTGCAGCCTTAAAAGAGGGAGCTATCAGTGCTGCCACGGGCGCAGCCATTGGTGCCGCGGCCGGAGCCCTATATCAAGGTGGAAGCAGTACTAACGTCGGAACTGGTGCAGCGATTGGCATGGTTGGTGGGGCTGCTGTAGGAGCCATGGGCGCCGCCAGTAAAGAATCGCAGGCTCAAACCCAATATAACACCGCGTATCAACAGTGCATGTACACCAAGGGCAATCAAGTGCCTGGATTTAAACCCATTGGGGAATTTAAAAAGATTCAGTAGTTAGTGGTTTGCTCAACTAAGAATCTGGACAATGCGCTCGCTTCCGTCTTTATAAAGAAAACGCACTTCATACTGACCTACAATCTCGGCACTTTTTAATTCTTTATTGCCCCAGCTCAGCTGTATCTCTAGCCCTAATTCTTTATCCTCAACAATTACCAATTTATTATTGCGATCGATCGCTTTAATCGAAAAGTGGTCAGAGCGTGGAAATAATTTATCAAGCATATTTTTATAAACTATATAACTTTATAGAAAATATATACATCATGGGGAATGCGGACTTTCACCTCTTGACAAATAATCTCAGGGGGGGGGGATTGAAAGCTATTGAGTGATTCGCTCGAAAGCGATTAAACTGAGACTAGGAAATAAAGAAAGTCTTCGATTACAACGATTACTTGTGGGGACAAGAATATGGACGTCTTAGCCAATTACTTTGAGTTCGCAAGTAGTCGGGACAAAATACATGCCAAGTACAAGGTTACTCACCGCGAGTGCATTATCTTACGCATGGTTGCTAGCGCGTTTCATGAGGGACACAAGCTAACTGTGTCGGATGTGATTCAGATGAAGTCGATTGCCTCGCCGGCAACATCCCATGCTGCCCTCAAATCCTTGATTGAAAAGAAGTTGATTGAGAACATATCCTGCACCAAGGATGCTCGTGTTAAGAAATTAATTCCAACGGAGAAAGCCATCAAGCTCTACAAAGAGCTGGGCATGCTATTAGTCAAAACAAAATAACCTTACACCGTCACCGGCGGGTTGGTCTTTTTATAGTGCGCTGCGGTCTTTCTAAAAATCCACAGTAGTAATGCGGCGGCAATGGCCAGGCTCACACTATTAGCAATCCAAAACCCATTGACCCCCTGCAAAATCTGGGGTGTACTGCCCAATACATTAAAGCCGAGTAGGTAGCCGCCTCCAAGACCCACACACCACAGTGAGCCTGCATAGACCAACATCGGCAAAAACGAGATGCGATACGCGCGCAAGATAAATGCCGCAACCACTTGCACTGAGTCAACTAATTGATAAAAGCAAATAAATAAAAAGAGCGGTGCAGCCAATAATTTGACATCCGGTGTCGGATCATAGAGATCAAGCAAATGGAACCGAAACACCCACACAAATAGTCCAATCACAATGCATAGACTACTGGTGAAGATCACTGACGACCAACCAATCTCTTCAGCGCGTTGCTGTCGACCTGCGCCAATCGACTGGGAGACCAAGGTCATGGTTGCAATCGAGAGTGCTAGCGGCACCATATAAATTACCGTACCCAGATTAGCAACAATTTGATGGCCTGCAAGCGTTGTGGTACCAAAGCGCGCGATGAACAGAGACATGAAGGTAAACGAGGTCACCTCGATAAAGTAACTGAGGCCAATTGGCGCACCTAAGCGTAAAAGAGTCCAGATCCGATGCCAGTTGGGCCAACTAAATTGTGCAAAGAGTTCAAACGGTTGATAAAACCGACCCGATAGCACAATGATGAGAGTGGCAAAAAACCATAGCCAGTTAATGATGACCGTAGCGACCGCGCAGCCTGGGCCGCCCATTGCGGCGATACCAAAGCCACCATAAATAAATAAGGCATTGAGCGGAAACTTGAGACCCAAGCCCACTAATTGCACAATCGTAATAATCCCTGGCCTCGAGACCGCATTATGAAAGGACATTAAAACTCGCATGCCCATACTAGCCGGTAAACCAAGAGCCAAGATTTCCAAATAGAGGCGTGCTTTACTCTCCAGATCGTGTTCAACCTGTGAGATTCCGAGTAAGAGATCGGCATTCAAAAGGATTAGCGTACCGATCACGGTTAAACCTATAGCAAGCCAACCCGCCTGACGAACCTCTTCACCAATCTCGCCATACCGTTTAGCACCAAATAATTGCCCGGCAATGGGGGTGAGAGCGGCAATCACCCCCGTAAGTCCGACATAAATGCTGATGTAGATTGCTGAGGCCATGGCCAGAGCCGCTAAATCCTCAGACGAGTAGCGCGCCGTCATGGCGGTATCCAATACACCAAAGGCAATCACCGCTAACTGGCCCACCAATAATGGGCCCGCTAATTTCAGGAGTTCAGGAACATCGTCTCGTAAGCGCGAGACCCGAAAAAAAGTCATGCGTGGTCTTACTCAGGAATTACTTCATATAAGCGCAAGCGCTCATCGCGATCAGCGGCCCGTCGATCTTCCCAAAGTAGTTTGAGCTTCTTGTCATGCAGCGCGGAGAATGCGGTTGCCGTGCTGGCATTGTGAGTTAGAACATAAGGGCAGGCAGGATTATCGGCTAGTGGTAAGCGCGTGAAGTAACTAAACGATGCTAATTGGGCTGCCCCTAAATTGCTGGTATCGATGCACGTAGCATTGGCTGGCGCAGCTTGTACGAGACGCTCCGCGACAAAACGATAGGTCTTAGCATAGTTGATGGTGGGTAACCATAGAGTCATGAGTAATACCCACATGAGAGTCGTGCCCGATGCCGAGATAATTAAGCAACGCCATATCACCTTGGGAGCGCGTGAGGTACGCCACTGCACTACCCAGAGCCAAAGACCGGTAATCCCAAGCGCGATGAGGAGGGTGACCCAACTAAACTGAACCTCAAAACCTGGAATGAAGCGTGCCACATTATTGGCAGTGCTAGCAGGAAAGCCTGTGGTCTTGGCAAACCAAATCAGCCAAATGGCGATCGCAATGATGGTAAAGCTCAGCATTGCAAACCAGTCAATAAAACTAATCACACTGCGTCGCAAAATGGGAAGGCTAAAGGCAGCCAAGATGGCCATTGGCGGGATGAGGATGATCAAATCATGTTCATTGGCATCCACCCGAAACAATACATAGAGAAGACCGGCTAGCAGTAAGCCTAAGGGAATGCATAAATGGGGTGCACGCCACGCGCCGGCATCCTCATGACGCACCCAATGAACGAGGGCTACTAATGCCAGGGGCCAGACTGGCCATGCGTATGCCCAAAAGTTCACTCCCATAAATTGCAAGGAGTTCCAAGCAATATAGCGATGCATGGGAGGTGTTTGTATCCACGCTTGGAGAGCGGATTCTTGTGCGGCGGGGGAAACGGCAAAGAGTTGCCATAAGAGTGGCCAAATACCAATTCCCACCATGGCAATGACCAACGAACTCAATGTCCACCGAAATCGCAGTTTCACTTGGCAGAAGAAAACAGCCAGTGCGGTTGCTATTGCAATCAATGCAGTCAACGCCCAATTACTGGAGAGACCCAAAATGACTAATCCGAGACCGGTCCATGCGCCGCCTTGCCAGGGTTTATCAAGGCCACGGATCGTGCCATACATCACAATCGATAAACCCATGAGTTGTGCCATCATCGGCGTGGTCTCGTGGGTGCGCTGGGCCAGACCCACACATGCCAAAAATATTAGTAGCGCTCCATCGGCTAAGGTCATCCCGTAATCACGGGTATTGGGTTGGCCACCGAGTGCAAAACTCATGGGTTGCACTTCTTTGCGACGCCCCAATAAATAACAGGCATACCAAATGGCAATTGCGGTCACGAAGAAACACAGTGCCGAGTAAAGACGCGCGGCATTGCTATCGCCAATCCATGAGCCAAACAAATCCATGAAGCTCGCACCCAGCCAGTAGGGCAGCGGCGCCCCCATCGATTGCTCACGTCCAGAGAGTGATGGAATTAGCCAATCGTGCCAAGAGCTGGTATGCAGATGCCACATCACACCAAACCCAATCGAGTCTTCGTTTTTCCAGGGATCACGATCAAAAAGGCCGGCCAAGCCGTAGACGATTGTGAGTGCAAAAATCACAATCCGAGGAATGGATGCTGTGGCAGCGGCAGTCAGTTTGACCATACTAGTTCATCGTATCCCTGAATACTACCTTGATCCACATTCCCAGAAATAACAAAGGCAGCGTGTGCTGCCTTCGGTAATACAAACCACCTGCGGTGATTACTTGGCTTTCTTGCTAGCCACTTTCTTTGCAGCAGGCTCTGCTTTTTTAGCTTCTGCAGCAGCGGCACGCTTCTCAGCAGTCTTCGCAGCGCCATCACCTGTTGCCTTAGCAGCCGCTTTGCCACCAAACTTCTGACGGAACTTCTCAACACGACCAGCGGTATCAATAATCTTCTGGGTGCCTGTAAAGAAAGGATGGGATTCTGAGGAGGTCTCAATCTTTGCAAGGGGATACTCTTGACCGTCTTCCCACTTAATCGTCTCTTTAGTGATGATGGTGGAGCGGGTCTTGAAGCTGAAGTTGTTCGAAACGTCTACGAACACAACTTCGCGATAATCGGGGTGAATGCCTTGTTTCATAATCAATATCCTTGGAACGGGTAGCCGTTGTGCGTCACTCGTGATCCCACAATACTTGCCCAGGGTTTAATGCAGCAAAAGAAATATTATGCCACAAAATCAACGCTTAAGCTCTAATTGCTAACCGCCTCGGCGCATGAGCTCAAAGAACTCGGCGTTATTCTTGGTGGACTTGAGCTTGTCAACGATGAAGTTCATGGCCTCAATCTCATCCATATCGGCCAGAAGCTTACGCAAGACCCAGATTTTCTGGAGGTTTTCGGGCTTGACAAGGAGTTCCTCGCGACGGGTACCCGACTTATTGAGGTTAATAGCGGGGTAGACACGGCGTTCAGCAAGGCGACGCTCTAAATGAACTTCCATATTGCCAGTGCCCTTGAACTCTTCATAGATCAAATCGTCCATACGGCTACCAGTTTCAATCAGTGCAGTGGCCAAAATCGTGAGCGAGCCACCTTCTTCGATATTACGAGCAGCACCAAAGAAACGCTTAGGACGTTGCAAGGCGTTCGCATCAACACCACCGGAGAGCACTTTGCCTGAAGAAGGTACCACCGTGTTGTACGCACGCGCTAGACGTGTAATCGAGTCCAACAAAATAATGACGTCCTTTTTCATCTCCACCAGACGCTTGGCTTTCTCAATCACCATTTCAGCAACCTGAACGTGACGAACCGCTGGCTCATCAAAGGTGGAAGCAACGACTTCGCCACGGACCGAGCGCTGCATCTCAGTGACCTCTTCAGGACGCTCATCGACGAGTAGAACAATCAAGATAGCATCCGGATAATTTTGAGAGATTGCATGAGCCACGTGCTGCATCATCACAGTCTTGCCAGACTTGGGAGATGCCACAATCAGGCCGCGCTGACCAAAACCAATCGGCGAGATCATATCGATAATGCGACCAGTGAGATTCTCCTCAGCTTTGATATCGCGCTCGAGGGCAATATTGCGATTGGGGTGAAGCGGCGTGAGGTTCTCAAACATGATGCGATTTTTGAGATCTTCAGGCGCCATGCCATTGATCTTGTCGACCTTCACCAAAGCAAAGTAACGCTCACCTTCCTTGGGGGTGCGCACTTCGCCTTCAATACTGTCACCGGTGTGCAAGTTAAACCGACGGATCTGCGCTGGGGAGATGTAAATATCATCGGGAGATGCCATGTAAGACGACTCGGGGGAGCGCAAGAATCCAAAACCATCGGGCAATACCTCCAAGACGCCATCGCCAAAGACTTGCTCGCCGGCCTTGGCTCGCTTCTTCAGAATGGCAAACATTAGTTCTTGTTTGCGCATCCGTTGCGTATTTTCAATCTCGAGGCTGGCTGCCATTTCGAGGAGTTGGGAGACGTGGAGTACTTTGAGTTCAGTTAATTGCATGATGTGTGCTTAGGATGAAACAAGAAAAGAAAAAATAAGATGAACGTGGAGGGTGCCGATCAGGCGTGAAAAACGATCAACGGAGAAAAACGTTAGGGTGAATTAGTCGTTTGAAATTGGGATTAAGTTGGGGGAGGGCCTAAGGAAGACCGCTATTGAGACTAAATACTACACTAAAAATTGGCAAAACACGTAATTTTTGCTACCCATCATCGTTGGGCTGGGTCTAGCTCGAATTGTGAGCCTGACTCCAGCCATACTAAAACGAATTCAATTACAGATTGCTATCAATGAATGCCGTGAGTTGGGATTTGGCGAGTGCACCCACTTTTTGAGCTGCGACCGTGCCATTTTTAAACAAAATTAGTGTCGGAATCCCCCGAATATTGAACTGGGCTGGAATGCCTTGGTTCTCGTCCACGTTCATCTTGGCAATTTGGATGCGATCGCCGTACTCGGTCGAGAGCTCCTCCAAAATGGGCCCAATCATCTTGCAAGGACCGCACCACTCGGCCCAAAAGTCGAGGAGAACGGGTTTGTCAGACTTGAGAACATCTTGTTCAAACGATGCATCACTAACGTGTTTAATGCCGGCACTCATGAAAATTCCTTATGGTTTAAATGGATGGAATAACTCATCAAACGGTTACTCCAAACCCTATATTATCAATAAGCCACGATTCATGCCAAAACCTTGCCCAAGCCTTCAGTGAACCCGTTGTTATGCAAACGTATTCGATCACTCCGAACCAAGATGCGTTAACGCAAATCGCTTTGCAAGTTTGGGCAATTGCAGCGGCAAGCGATGCGCGCCCCTTGGTGATTTTGCCCACAGCTGGACCTAATCTTAGTTTGCGCTTGGCGTTGGAGAACACCCGTTCCTCAAACACCTTGCTATTACCCGAGGTACATAGTTTGGCTGATTGGCTCGCGCTGGCTCCGGATGGATTGCGTCTACCGCAGCCGCAGTCGAATACGGAACGGGTCTTGCAAACGTACGCTTCGATTGAGACCAACCCTAATCTACGTGCCTGGTTTGCTGCTGAAGGGGAGGGGGGCGCTTGGAGCTTGGCCAATGCGATTGTCAGCGCTTGTGATCTTCTATCGCAAAGTGTCGTACCGCAATTAGCTTGGAACTTGGATCATTTAGGGCTCGAGCAGGGGATCGAGCAGGTACAAATCAAGCTAAGCCAAGCCATTGCTGACGCCTATCCACGCTTGGCTCAAGAGCTTGTAAGCAAAGAGTCTGCAGTTCTTTTGGCATTCTGGCGTTATCTCAGCTCCGTGCGTGATCCCGTCATCACGCAGCATCTCGCACTGGCGTCGCATCTACAACAATGGCAAATCAACCCAGAGACGCGCCGACCAATCATCTGGATTGAGACCATTGAAGAGAATGACGCGCAAGCACGCGCTCATCAGACGTTTCTTGAGCATTGTGAGGAGTTCATCCCCGTGCACCGATTTGCCATGGATTGGACTGAGGTCGGCCTTTGGCCCGAGACCATGGTGATCGATACATCACATAATGAGCAACTGCAAATCAATCGGGCTGCGCTGAATCAAAAACAGATCACCTGTCTGAGCGCAAAACGGTTTGAAGACCTCGCTTGGGAGGCAGCGCATTGCATTGAAGGGCATCTTCATGCAGGGCGTACTCAGATTGCTCTCGTGGCACAAGACCGTTTATTGGCCCGCCGTACGCGTGCTTTATTGGCACGCCTAGGTACTGGTTTATCCATCGAAGACGAAACGGGCTGGAAACTGTCAACCACTCGCGCAGCCGCAGCGCTCCACGCCTGGCTTGAGTTATTACGTTGTCCACCACAGGGGCCAAGCGCCATTACCTTACTGGAGTTCCTCAAAAACCCATTTTTGGATATCAGTGGATTACTGAACGTCAGCCCGGACGAGATTGCACTACTCATTAGTGAGCTCGAGAGTATGTTATTGCTCAAGCAAGCGAGAGCCTCGTGGGTTAGCTTCTATTTAGCAATCGAAGCGGGAGCGAGCCCCGAGTTTGATCCTCGCTTGCATCGTCTACTGCAATCCATTCGAGAGCGAGTAAGCGTTTGGCAGAATCGTGAGGTGCAAAATCTGCCGTGTGCAAAAGCCCTTGCACAACTGCACGATGATTTGGCGTATTTTGGAATGCGCCAGCAATTTGAGCAAGACGCCGCTGGCTTGCAGTTGCTCGCGATGCTCGACAAACTGGGCTTAGAGCAAGGTCAGCTTCCAACGCTACGCATGCCCCTAGCCGAATGGATTATCTTTTTAAAGACCCGAATGGAAGAAGAGGTGTACCGCGAGCAGGGAAGTGATGCATCGGCACGCGTGACCATCTTGCCACTCAGTGCGACCCGATTACGCCGCTTTGATGCCGTGGTCATGGTTGGTTGCGATGAGCGTCAACTGCCGAGTTATGGCGAGACCCCACTATTTTTCTCAGAGAGTTTAAGTCAAACCCTGGGCGGCAGCGATATTGCTCGGCAATACCGTCAACAGGCGCGCGATCTTTCACAACTCTTTGCTTCCTACACCCACATTGATCTTTTGTGGCAAAGCGAGGGCGCCAGTGGCGAGCCCCTACGTGCATCTCCATGGATCGTGCGCTTACAAGAACATCAACCGCAACTCGCAACCCGTGAGTCCAATCGCTTTGCACGATCTGCTTTAGGAAGACCGATGACCATGGCTCATGCAACCCGACTCGATGGGCTACCCATGCCAACGCGCATGAGCCCGAGCGCGTATCGGGCACTGCGGGCCTGCCCCTACCAGTACTATGTGCGCAGTCTCTTGGGTCTTCGTAAACGCAAGGACCTTGATGACGAGCTCGATGCATCGGTGATTGGTCAAACCCTGCACCAGATACTGCGTAATTTTTTCCAGGAACTCAAAAGTACCGAGGCTCGCGATGCCCAGATCGAAGATGATTTGGAGTTTCGTAAAGCGTGGATGATCACGCACCTGATGAGCGCTTCTGAACAAGGCTTTAGTCGATTGCTAGAGGGTGATCAGCGGGTCTTAGGGCATTTACGCGATTGGCAAAAACAAATCCCTAGCTTTGTGGAATGGCAGCTAGAACGGGAGTCACAGGGTTGGCGCTTTCATGATGCCGAACGCAAACTTGGCTTTGAGTTCAATTTCTCAGACGAGCATGGGCAATCCCATCAGATTCGGATTGAGGGGTACGCTGACCGGATTGATATAAAGCCCAATACCTCATCACTGGCGATTCTGGACTATAAGCATCAAAGCCGTGAGAAGGTGATGGAACGTGGTACGCAACTCATGGATGACCCCCAGTTACTGCTGTATGCCAAAGCGTTATCCACACAGGGTCCGATTGATCAATTGGATTGGGTTTCTCTGAAGATGAACCTCAAGAAAAAAAATGCAGACCAACGTTCCGTTGGGATCTCAGAGATCCCACTTGCGATGGAGCAGCTTGATGCGCAGTTGCAAAATGATCTGGGGAGTGTTTGGTCTGGAGGCACTATGCAGGCCTTTGCACCCGAGAGCACCTGTCGTTATTGCGATGCCCGCGGTATTTGCCGCAAAGGGATGTGGTGAGCGGCATGCAAACACTCAATATCGCAATCGTTTGTGACCCCCAGCGCTCGGTGGTGGTCTCCGCATGCGCTGGTAGCGGGAAAACCTGGTTACTGGTTGCACGCTTAGTCCGCATTTTGCTTGCCGGGGAGTTGCCGCAATCCATCTTGGCCCTCACCTTTACACGCAAGGCTGCGCAAGAAATGCGTGAACGTCTGTATCAACTGTTGCAATCCTGGACCACAATGAGTGACACTGAGCTTATGCATGCGCTGGTGGAGCGAGGGCTCGATCACAAAACAGCACAAGCGCATCTTCAGTCCGCACGTACGCTCTATGATCGCCTGTTATCCAATCCTCATACCGTTTCCATTGATACCTTTCATGGCTGGTTCGGACGCTTGCTGGCTGGAGCGCCGGTATCGATGGGGGCTCAGTCCGGATTTACTCTACGCGAGGACGCTAAACGCTTACAACAGGAGTGCCTAGAGGATTGGTGGGCGTCGATGCCTGCCGATGTTCTGCCAGATTATGAGTATTTGATTGAGCAACTGGGGTCAGCACAAGCCCATCAGTTTTTATTGGGAGCCAATGGGCTAGTGCAGCAAAAGGGTGCGTGGGTATTTTTCAAGAAAGCCTGCGAAGCCCGTGGTGAACCCATCACCGAGGCCTTACGCAGATGCTGCAACACGCTTTCTCAACCTAATCCCTTACTTATCAAACTCGAGGAGAGTACAGCGCTGCAAGAGCTCTCCATGTTGTATGAGGTCTTGTCTCATGGCGGCGTGCGTGATCAGCAGGGTCTTGCAGAGTTGGGCGCAGCACTTGAGGCCTTAAAGGTAAAACAATTCGATACAGCAATTGGTTTACTGATCCCCGTTTTTATGACGCGTGATGAGCTCCCAAGCTATCGCAAGGACAACGACAGTGCCTCGAAAGCGATTCAATCGTATTTGGAGGCGCAGAACCAGGATCCCAATCGATTCATTGCCACTCGGCAAGCCTGGGCGATGGCGTGTGAGCAATTTATTGAATGGCAAGCGCAGCAGCAGGCGCTTGCACTTAATCAAGCCTGGTTTGCCATCGGTGCAGCCATGCTCGAACATATTGAGCGCACCAAAGAGCGCATGCGAGTCCGCAACTTTGATGATCTAGAACTTGGTGTGGCACAACTAATTTCGGATCCACGTGTGGCAGCGTATTGGCAAGCACGTCTGGATGCACGCTATCGCCATATTCTGATTGATGAGTTTCAGGATACCAATCCTTTGCAGTGGCAAATTCTGCGCGCCTGGCTTGCAGCCTACGGTGATGATCAAGATAAGCCTAAGGTATTTATTGTCGGAGACCCCAAGCAATCCATTTATCGCTTTCGTCGTGCCGACCCCCGTTTATTTGGAGCGGCAACCCGCTTCTTGCAAGCACACGATCAGGCTCACCTTGAACAACAGAACACCACACGGCGTAATGCACCTGTGATTGTGGCGGCAGTGAACCGCATCTTCACGACCAATCGAGTCCCCAGCACCTATCCATTTCAGGTACAGGCAACTCTCTGGACCGCTCCCGATATACCCAGCCATTCAAATTTCGCCCAAGGCGAGGCTTATCGTCTGCCATTAATCCCGATCATTGATGAGCCACAGACCATTGCCCGCGAGAACGCCTTGGTCATGCCATTTACTGATACCCGCGATACTGGCGCCAAACAGCAACGGCTGTTGGAAGGACAGCGTCTAGCGCAATTAATCCACGAGGTACTACGAACTCGTTTGGTGCTTGATGAAATGATTGACCCAAGCAATCATCAGCAGCGTCATAAAGTGTGGCGACCAGCGCGTCTGGGTGATTTCTTAGTTCTCGTTAAACGTCGTCAATACCTACCTGAGTATGAGGAAGCATTGCGCCATGCCAACTTATTGTTTGAGAGTCCCCGCTTGGGCGGCTTACTCGAGACCCTTGAAGTTGATGACCTGATCGCCTTACTAACCATTCTGAGTAATCCCAATCATGATCTTGCCTTAGCGCAGGTCTTGCGTAGCCCCTTGTATGGTCTGAGTGAAGGGCAGATGCAAACACTTTCCGAGTTGGTGCAAAGCAATCGTGGTTATCGCAATTGGTGGGAAGCACTAACGCATGCCGATGATCACCCCTATGCCGAGGTCTTTTTGGGTATTGCTAAGCAACTCATAGCCTGGATGGAGTTGGCGAAACACTTGCCGGTACACGATCTTCTCGACCATATTTATTTCTCGGGTGATATTCGTTGTAAATACGCCAGCGTGTGCCAAGCACGCGACCGGGACCAGGTCTTAGCCAATTTAGATGCTTTTCTGGAGCTCGCCCTAAATCTCGATGGCGGGCGCTACCCCAGCTTAGGACGATTTATCGCTCAACTCAAACAAATGCGGCGTGGCGATCAAGATGAGACACCCGATGAGGGTGAGATGCGCGGTGAGGTTCCCTTAGAGGATGAGAGCGCTGAGCTGGAGGATGGGGATTTTGATCTAGATACCCACTCAATCACACATCGTCAACAACGCATCCGCTTAATGACCATTCATGGTGCGAAAGGACTCGAGGCTCCATTCGTGATCATTCTGGATTGCAACCATACAGCAATCACAAATCCAGGGCGTGGCGTATTGCTCGATTGGGACCCCGATCGGCAAGCGCCAGATCATCTGTCGATGTTCACCAAGCTCAGCCTATCCAAAGCGCGTGAAGATTTACTGGCACAAGAGAAAGACATTGCTTTGCATGAGAACTGGAACCTTTTTTATGTCGCACTCACCCGTGCCAAGCAGGGACTTTGGTTAAGTGGGGTGGAAAGCACCCGCAACCGCCAGCAGGGTGGTTTAGTGCTTGACAGTTGGTATGAGCGCGCTTGCGAAGGCCAAGTTTCAGTCTTCACCGAACTTGACGAGGTGCAGGGTGACTACCTTGATTCTAGCCAACCCCAATCACCACACAGTGATGAACCATTTGAATACCCTGATTTGGTATTGACCTGGCAAGGTCTACCAAACCCAGCACCTGGACCCAAGACACACAGCGTGGATGAGCAGCGGCGCATGCAAGAGGGCGAATGGCTTCATGCGCTCCTTGAAAGGGTCACACCTGCGCAATACCGAGTGGCACAAGCCATTCCTGATGCTCAGTTGCTTGCAACGCGATTGGGTATGGATGAAGCCAGTGCCCAGCGAACGATCGAGCGCGCCCACTCCGTTTGCAACAGCCCCGAGTTACTTTCATTCTTTGATCCCAAAATCTATTGCAATGCTTGGAATGAGCTTGATGTTGTATATGAAGAGCGGTGCTTGCGGATTGATCGCTTGGTTGAGTTTGAAAACGAGCTTGTGGTCTTGGATTACAAACTCAGCATTCCCGAAAAAACCGACCCTCTTTATTCTCAATATCAGCTGCAACTTGAGCGCTATTGCCAAGCCGTACAGCGACTATTTCCAGGCAAAAGGGTGCGCAGTCTGCTGATTGACGGGCAGGGTCACAGTACTGATTTGCTAGCTTAGATCTCGACGATCATTTCAATTTCAACACAAGCCCCCAAGGGGATTTGTGCGACCCCAAAGGCGCTGCGGGCATGTTTACCAAGCTCACCAAATACCTCGACGATCAGTTCGGAACAGCCATTCATGACCAAATGCTGCTCGGTGAACTCGGGGGTGGAGTTGACGAGACCCATGACCTTCACCACCCGACGCACTCGATCGAGCGAACCCAGGTGAGCATTGAGGGTCGAGAGTAAATCAATCGCGATGCTGCGTGCTGCCATCTGACCCGTGGCAGTATCCATATCAAAACCCAATTTGCCCACCCATGGCTTGCCATCGCGTTTGGCAATATGGCCCGACAAAAATACCTGATGACCGCTTGTGACGGCCATGACGTAGGCGGCTGCTGGTGCACCAGGACTCACTAGGGTAATTCCTAGGTCGTTCAGTTTTTGGGAAATCACACTCATGAAAATCCTTCAAGGAACAGGGTTCAATACGAAATCATCCGATAAACGCCTAGAGTATAGGGATATGACAAAATTACCTGACAATATTCGCTGTCCGCTATACTTCAGCCTACAAAATATCAACCATTTTGCAACACGATCACGCATATGAAAAAAGCCATCGTTACTTTCCTCGGCGCCGCGGTATTCGCCGGAATGTTTTCAATCACTGCCCATGCCCAAGAGGTTAAAGGTTCTGCGAAAGCAGGCGAAGCCAAAGTTTGGATCTGCGTGGGTTGCCATGCCATCAATGACTACCGTGCCGATTGGCCTCAGGTCTACCGAGTCCCCAAGCTGGGCGGCCAAAATGCGGATTACATTGTTGCCTCGCTAAAGGCTTACAAATCGGGTGAGCGCAAGCATCCAACTATGCGAGCGATTGCCGGAAGCTTGAACGATCAAGATATGGCTGACTTGGCTGCCTACTACTCGACACAAACGCCAACCTCTCCCCGTAACCCCTTAAAGTAATTGGAATCGAGAACATGATGAAATCCGCTCTGATCCTATCCTTGTTAAGTGCCTCGATTGGGTTTGCTCACGCTGGTAATGTTGCCAAGGGTAAAGAACTGGTTGAGAAAAACAATTGCGCAGCCTGCCATGGCCCTGGCCTTAAAGCCCCAGTTGCTCCAGCCTACCCAAAAATTGCCGGTCAATACGAAGATTATCTGTATTACGCACTGAAGTCCTACCAAGCGGATGGTAATTCTTTAGTAGGTCGCAACAATGCCGTCATGCAATCGCAAGTGAAGCAATATAGCGATAAAGACTTACGAGATATGGCTGCTTATATTGCATCTCTTTCGGGCGATCTCATCGTTAAAAAATAGACCATCACCCTGTCCCAAA
>VFQS010000971.1_pt1 | contig 28198 bp, 29 predicted proteins | sample 3512361 | NCBI WGS metagenome assembly VFQS01 (sample SAMN10412375, study PRJNA504923) | tailings metagenome | isolation source: Relicate 1 Philex TSF3 active mining | place: Philippines
TGATCCGGTATCCATGCCTTCGACGGTGATGGATACCCGCCTTCGCGGGTATGACATTCAATAGGGGTCATCTCTCCTGTCTGTCATCCCGGACTTGATCCATGCCCCCAGCACGTCATCCCGGACTTGATCCTGGATCCATGCCTTCGACGGTGATGGATACCCGCCTTCGCGGGTATGACATTCAATAGGTGTCATCTCTCCTGTCTGTCATCCCGGACTTGATCCGGGATCCATGCTGGCCTGGGCGAATGCCTTGGCACTGGCCCAGCGGTCAGGCAAAGGGGTCTTGCAGCACCACGTCGCTCAGGGGTCTGGCCACGCAAGGGAGCACGCAGCCCTCGGCTTTTTCTTCGGCGGTCAGGCCGGGCCATTCCATCTCGTAGTGCACCTGGCCAGAGACCAGTTGCCCGATGCAGGTGCGGCACGTACCCGATCGGCAGGAACTGGGCCATTGCAAGCCGCCTTGCTCCATCGAGTCGAGCAGGCTTTGTGTTTTCCAGGCGTCAAAGCTGCCGCCGTCGGGCGCGATGCGGCCATTGAAAAAAGGGATTTCTTGGGACATGGTGGGCGAGTGTAGTGGCTTGGCTCCATGGGGTGAGGCGCTTGCACAGGTTTGCCTTGCGCGACAGCCCCGGGCGGCGAGGTGTGCCAAGATGGCCGCTCACAGAACATTTCGCTGCCCGTGAATCACCCACTGCATCAGCCCCGAACATCTGCCCCAACCCGCTGGCTGGGCCCCGGCATCGTCTTCGCCGTGCTGGCCATGGCCAGCCTGAGCTTCAGCGACGCCACCAGCAAATGGGTCATGCTCAGCGTCACGCCTTTGATGGTGCTGTGGTTTCGTTATGCGGTGCAGGCTTTGGGCACCACGGTGGTGCTGGCCCCCGTGCGGGGGCGTGCCATGTGGCGCACCAACAAGCTGCGCTGGCAGTTGCTGCGCGGCTTGCTCATGGTGTCGTGTAGCTTGTTGGCTTTTTATTGCCTGCAGCGCATGCCTGTGGCCGAGTTCACCGCCACCGTCATGCTCACACCCTTGGTGCTCACGGCCCTGGCCCGCTTTGTCATGAAAGAGCAGGTTTCGTTGCTGCGCTGGCTCATGGTGGTGGGCGGCTTGATCGGGGCCATGCTGGTCATCCGCCCGGGTGGGCAGGTCGACAGCTCGGTCGGCTGGATGGCGCTCACGGTGGTGCTGACTTATGCCGTGTTCCAGGCCGTGACCAGCCACATGACGCGCACCGAAGACCCGGCCGTGATGCAGCTCTACACAGGCTGGGTGGGCTGGGCGGTGAGCACGGTGCTGGTGTTCAACGCCTGGGTCACGCCGCAAAGCCTGAACGAGTGGGCGCTGCTGCTTTTGGTGGGCCTGGCCGCCACGCTGGGCCAATACCTGCTGATCGTGGCTTTTTCCAAAGCCCCGGCCTCGGTCGTTTCGCCTTTTCTCTACACCGGGGTGGGCTTTTCCACGCTCATGGGGTGGTGGCTGTTTGACCACATCCCCGATGCCTTGGCCTTCACGGGCATGGGCCTGGTGGTGTTGTGCGGTGTGGTGTCGGGCCGCATCCAGGGCTCGGGCAAAACCTGAACGCTCAGGGTTGGGGGGCGATGAAAGGTGACGTGGCCGACCATTCGACCGGGGCCTTGAACGCCAAAGCTTGATCGGTGAAAGGGTGCACAAAGGCCAGCTCTTGCGCGTGCAGCAACAAGCGCGGGCTCAGTGCCTTGATGTCCGAAGGGGCGTACAGCGAGTCGCCCAACATGGGGTGGCCAATGCTTTGCAGGTGCACGCGCAGCTGGTGGGTGCGGCCTGTCACGGGTTCGAGCTCGATCAGGCTGGCGCTGAAACTGTCACTGTGGCTGCTTTGCAGGGCACGCCAGCGGCTGCGGCTGGCTTTGCCGTCGGGGTGAATGATGTGCAGCGGGCGGCGCTCCCAGTCGAGCAGGATCGGGCCGTCTATGGTGCGCCAGCCGTCTTCGTCGGGCACCACGGCCGCTTGGGTTTGTTCTGGCTGCCCAGCGACCACCGCCACGTAGCGTTTTTTGACCTGCCGGGTTTCAAACAGTTTGCTGAGGCGGCGCTGGGCTTCGATGCCCCGTGCCATGAGCAGCAGGCCCGAGGTGTCCTGGTCCAGGCGGTGGACGATCAGGGCTTCGGGGTAGCGGTCTTGCACCCGTTTGGACAAGCAGTCTTGCTTGTCCGGGCCGCGACCGGGCACCGACAACAAGCCGCTGGGTTTTTCCAGCACCAGCAGGTGCTCGTCTTCGTGGATCGGGGTCATGCAGAGCGGGCCGGGCGTGCAGAGCGCTCGGCGGGAAAAATCACTTGTCCTTGACTTTGCCTCGCGGCGCCACAAAGGTGGACGGGGCCATGGGGCGGTCTGATGTGAACGTCTTGGGGGGCGAGGTGTCTTTCTTTGGCTTCTTGGCCATTTTGTTGCTGCGTTGTTCGCCTTTGGCCATGTTGTTTCCTTGGATAGACATCCCGGTTTGGGAAGCCCTTGATGTTAAAGCACAAAGCCGCAGGATCTGCGGCTTTGTGGGGGGGCGGCACCTGACGCTCCAAGAGCGGCAGGTGCGCTGCGACCTTATTTGACTTCGGTCACGAACTGCGCAGTGGGGCGGCGCACTTTTTTCAGGTTGGCCAGCCAGTCGCCTTCAGCGGCGCGGTAGCCCAGGGGCACGATCACCACGCTGCGCAGACCGCGGGCGCTCAGGCCCAAGATCTCGTCCACCGCTTTAGGGTCAAAGCCTTCCATGGGCGTGGCGTCCACTTCTTCGAAAGCGGCGGCGATCAAGGCTGCGCCCAAGCCGATGTAGGCCTGACGCGCGGCGTGCTCGTAGTTCACCTCGGGCGTGCGTGCGGGGTAGTTCTTGAGCAACATCTGGCGGTAGTTTTCCCAGCCTTCGTTGGTGCCGCCGCGTTGTGCGTTCGTCAGGTCAAACATCATGTTGATGCGCTCGGCCGTGTAGTTGTCCCAAGCAGCAAACACCAACAGGTGCGAGCCGTCGGTGATCTGGGCCTGGCCCCAGGCCTTGGGCTTGATCTGCTCGCGCACGGCGGGGTTGGTCACCACGATGATTTCGAAGGGCTGCAGACCACTGGAGGTCGGGGCCAAGCGGGCGGCTTCGACGATGCGGTCCACTTTGTCTTGGGGCACCACCTTGGTCGGGTCCATTTTTTTGCAGGCGTAGCGCCATTCGAGTTTGTTCAGCAAGTCAGACATGGGGATTCCGTTGGATTGAAAGATGCGCGATTGTGCAGGAAGACGCGGGGCATTGGCGTCGCGTTGGCGCAAGCCACTGCGCCGGGGTCAGACTTGCTGCCAGGTGCCCGTGGGCAGGCCATCCAGCTTGTAAGGCCCAATGGCGGTTCGTATCAGCCGCAGCGTGGGCAAGCCCACGGCCGCAGTCATGCGCCGCACTTGGCGGTTGCGGCCCTCGCGGATGCTCAGCTCCAGCCATGAGGTGGGAATGCTCTGCCGCTCGCGAATCGGCGGGTGGCGCGGCCACAGGTCGGCTGGCGGCTCCACCGAGCGGGCGCGGGCGGGCAGGGTGGGGCCGTCGTTCAGCGTCACGCCCCGGGCCAAGGTGGTCAGGGCCTGGTCGCTCACCACGCCCTCCACCTGCACCAGATAGGTCTTTTCCATCTTGAAGCGCGGGTCGGCAATGCGGGCTTGCTCCTTCCCATCGTCGGTCAGCAGCAGCAAACCTTCACTGTCGGCGTCCAGCCGCCCGGCCACATACACGCCTGGCAGGTCGATGTGGTCCTTGAGCCCCTGCCAGCGCCCCTCCGGGGTGAACTGGCTGAGCACGCCATAGGGCTTGTTGAAACGGATCAGCATGGGCAAGCACGTCTTGTTGTCGAGCGCTGAGCGTATCAGGTCGGTTAGCATCGACCGCATGAGCACCCAATACGAATGCCTGAAAAGCCCCGACCTGTACGCCGAGGCCTTTGGCATCGCCCCGCCCCAAGCCCTGCTGGGCAAAGAAGTCTGGCCGCGCCAGCCGGGGTTTTTCATCCGCAAGGCGTTTGTGCCCGGGCAGCCCGCCGCAGAGCCATCTGCTGAACCCAACGCTGAACCCGCTTGCGAGGTGGCAGCGCCTGCCGCCCCCGCCTGCCCGTTGGTCATGGAGCTGGCCCAAGGCCAATTCGGTCTGGTGCCCACCTGGGTCAAGTCGGCGTCAGACGCCAAACTCCGGTCCACAAAGTTGGCCGTCACGCGCTATGAAACCATGAGCACCGCCACGGCCACGCGGGAGACCTGGCTCAAAGGCCAGCGCTGCATCATCCCCATGCAGGCGTTTTTTGAAGACGACTGGCGCAGCCGCAAAGCCGTGCCTACCCGCATCGCCCGCGTGGACGGCCAGCCCATGGGCGTGGCAGGTTTGTGGGAGCGCTGGGCCAAAGAGGGTGAAGAAATCATCAGCTTCACCCTGCTCACGGTGAACGCCAACAGCCACGCCCTGATGAACCGCTATGGCCAAAACGGCAACGAAAAACGCATGCCCGCCATCCTGAACGAAGGCGCTTACGGCGCCTGGCTCAACGCCCCCCTGGACAAAGCCCGCGAGTTCATGCGCGCCTACCCGGCCAACCTGCTGCTGGCCAACCCGGTGCAGAAAAAATAAGCCCCGTCCACCTGTCTGTTGCCATACCCTGTTGTTTGTCATACCCGCCTAGAAACGTCATACCCGCCTTTCACTGTCATACCCGCCTTCCACTGTCATACCCGCGCATGCGGGTATCCACGGCAGCCGAAGGCATGGACCCCGGATCAAGTCCGGGGTGACAAATGTTTGCCGTGCCTGCGTGAACTGTCACACCGCCTAGAAACGTCATACCCGCCCAGAACTTTCATGCCCGCCTTCCACTGTCATACCCGCGCATGCGGGTATCCACGGCAGCCGAAGGCATGGACCCCGGATCAAGTCCGGGGTGACAAATGGTTGTCCTACTCGCCTAGGACTGTCATGCCCGCACCTCACAGCGATTGCCGATAACGCTCCAGCATCTGGGCTTGTGACTCCACCTCAATCTCCTCGCCTCTGAAGGCGCTGATCTGGTCGCGCATCATCTCGCTCATACTGGGCATTTGTGCCCGGTCGTTGTGGCGCGAGGTATCCCACAACCGCGAACGCATGAACGCCTTGGCGCAATGCAGGTACACCGACTCCACCGTCAGGCGGATCACCAGCGCTGGCGTGCGCCGCGCATCGGCACACAGCGCCAGATCGGCCGGGTCGGTGGACAACACAGCGCGGCCATTCACGCGCAAAGTCTCGTCAAAGCCCGGCACCATGAACAAAGTGCCCAGGCGGCCCGTGACGATGATGTTCTCCAGCGTGTCCAGCCGGTTGTTGCCCGGCGCATCGGGCACCAGCAGCGTCTGCGCGTCCAGCACCTTGACGAAACCAGGCTCGCCCCCACGCGGCGAAGCGTCCATGTGCCCATCCGCATCGCTGCTGGCCAGCACCACAAAGGGCGACAAGCCAATGAACTGCACCGCATGCGCATCGAGTGCCGGGATTTCCTTTTTGAGCGAACGCTCACGGGCAGGGCCGTAGAGCTGGCGCAGGGCGGGGAGGGTGGTGATGTGCATGGATAACTTCAGTGAGATCAATTCACACGGCTTTGCCAATACGCAGGCCGACGGTGCAAATGGGCGACGGCCACGATCAGAATGCCTTGCTCATCTTGGCTGTAAATCACGCCGTATGGAAATCTGCGCAGGCGGCAGCGGCGGGTGTTGTTTGAAAGCGGATGCCAGCCTTGCGGGTGGCGCTCAATGAGCTGAATGGTGCGCAGAAACTCCACCAAAAACGAATCGCCCAAGCCTGGCGCTTGTTCCCTGTACCAATGGATCGCCTCTTCCAGCTCGACTTGAGCGGCGGGCAGCAGCCGCACACTCATGCTGATTTGGCTTGGTATTTGGCAATGACCTCGTTCAGTGGGATGGCTTGAACTTCGCCCCGGCGGTAAGCGCTTAGGCGGGACTCTGCCTCTTGTGCCCATTGCCCATCCAGCGAGCTGTCACGCTCGTCCAGCGTGTCCAAAATCTGATCGACCAAAGCCATGCGCTCATCGGGCGGCAGTTGTGATGCTTGATCGCAGAGTTGTTTGGCGGTGGGCATGGTGGACTCCAAAGGTCAGAGGCAAGTCAGTTTAGCGAAGTTCAGCGCTCAAGGGCATTCAAGCCGCTATCCAATCGATGAATAAGTGTCGGATCTGAGCGCCTGGCTGTGAGGGCTAAAACTCCGACCCGGTTTACCCAGAAACGATGGAATCGAGCTGAACTTTTGAGTGTGGGCAGGGCTGTTTGCAGAGTGTCCCAAACCACGGTTTCTCATAGCGGGCGGGCTTCTTGCACCACCGCATCCCGAAACTTGGCAGGCAAGTCTTTGGGCGTGAGCACATCCACGGACACACCCAACAGGGTTTGTAACTCGTCTTGCAAGCCACCCAGGTCAAACAGCGTGGTGCCGGGTAGAGGGTCAACCAACAAATCCAAGTCGCTGCCCTCGACGTCGTGGCCATGCAAAGCCGAACCAAACACGCGCGGGTTCGACACACGATAACGGGCTGCGGCTTGGCAGACGGCGTCGCGGTGTTGGCTGAGTGCTTGGGAGGGGCGCATGGGGTGTAGTTTAAAGCGATTGACCAGCGCTGCCCACCCAAGGGGGGTGACTTAAAACCCCGACCCCGGCTCACTCAAATAAGCCAGCTCCTCGGGCGTGGACTCGCGGCCGAGGATGGCGTTGCGGTGGGGGTAGCGGCCAAAGCGCTCGATGATGGCTTGGTGGCGCTGCTCGAAGCGCAGGGTGTCTTCGTTACCCAGCTGCGCAAACAGGAGGACGGCTTGGGTGTGCACCAGGGCGGACTCGCTGTGCATGTAGGGCATGTAGGCAAAACTGCGCTGCGCCAAGGGCAGGCTGCGGTCTTGCCCACTGGCCACCAGCTCTTGCGCCAGCGCCAAGGCCAGCGCGTCTTGCGCAAAGGCTTGCGGGGTGTCGCGGTACACGTTGCGCGAGAACTGGTCGAGCACCAGCACCTCGGCCAAGCGCCCCTCGGGCGTGGTGCGCCAAGCAAACAACTCACACCGCGCCGCCGCCGCCAGTGTGGCCCCGAAGCGTGTGCGGATGGCTTCGTCCAAGGCCGCGTCTTTGACGAAGTGGTGCTTGGGGGTGAGTTCGGTGAACCAGAAGTGGAGGATGGATTGGGGTTGCATCGAATCGGAAAATTAACGATTGACGTCGTTTCAATCGGGGTCTGGGAAGTCCAAAAGCGGAACGCCAGAACGCCTGGGGGCATCGGTCACGCACGCTGCGGGAGTTGAAGGCAATAGGCGTTCAATGCCCCTCTGCCGTCGCCAGATCGATCACGCGCTGGGCGGGTGTGCCTTGCTCCAGCGCGGTGCGGGGTGACTGGCCGTCCAGTGCCGGGTGTGGGCTTTCCAGGAAAGCCAGCAGTTGCCAGCCGTCGGTCGAACCCAAGGCAGCGGCCATGGGCGCGATGACCGGAAAGATGAACGGCTCGAACTGCCAGCGGGGCAGCTTGTAGCCCCGGCGCAGGTGTGACACGCCAATGCAGCGGCCGCTTTTGATCCAGGCGTTCATGGTCACGCGGGTGGTGCCCGACAGGGTAGCTGCTTCGTCGGTGGTGATCATGTCAGCGGCCTGAATGCGTTGCAGCCGGTACTGCGCGCCAAAGCGCAGCAGCGCGTTGGTTTGCGCTTCTGACGCGTAAGGGTCTTGGCCGCTGGCTTTGTTGCGGGGCATTTCCACGACGGCCGATAGCGGGAAGGTGAGCGTGTTCATGGTGTTCTTCCTGGTGCACCCGCTTGACCAACAAAACGGGGCCAGCACCCAAGATGCTGGCCCCGTGATTTTAGGAAAATTTGTAAAGTTCGTTATCTTGTTGGGATCGTTTCTGATCAAGCAGCGGCTTTGACGGCATGAGACAGCTCATACAGTCGAGCGGCTGAGAGTTCTAGTCCATTGGGCCAGCAGAGTGCACCAGCATCTACAAAGCATCTCGAAAAATAAGCCGGGTCACGCAAAGCCTCCAATAATGTGCCTTGGCGGTCGGCCAAGTAACGGGCTCCATCAAAAACGCCCTGCGTATGGTCGCTGAAGGTCAGTTCCAATTGATGGGCTGCAATGGTCTTTACATCAAGCAACTTAATCACGGTCGGCTCCTTGTATGCGTTCTAGAGGTTCGAAGTGTTGGGCTTTTTCCCAATTATTCAACAGTTCCGTTTGGTGAAGAAGGCACCAGTCTTTCACAATGCTGGCTACTTTTCGTGGAAGCTCGCCTTGCGAGACCAAGCCGGTTTCAATCGCGACCAAAGCCTCAAACCCTTGGTACTCCACATGGATATGCGGTGGCGGGTGATCGTCGTGCCACATGCGCACGATGATTCCGAAGAAGATGGCAATCGTTGGCATGGATCACACTCCTAAGCGCGGGAGGCACGCCGCATCAATCGACTCGGGGTGTTGAGCAATGGCGGGATGCATCGGGCAAGTTTAGCGAGGTTCTGTGGCCAAGGGTATTCAGGCCGATGTCAAAACCATGACGATCTTAAAACCCCGACCCCGACCCCGGCTCACTCAAATAGCCAGCTCCTCGGGCGTGGACTCGCTGTGCATGTAGCCCGTAAGTAAGCAAAAAGCCAAGCTGACATAAAATGTGCAGAATTCTGCAATGTCATAGGAGCCGGTCATGGGTTTTTCTGCCAGCGACGTCGTGCCGTTCACGCAAGCACGCTCCCATCTGTCCGAGCTGGCCGACCAGGCCAAGGCCGGGGCAGAGAAGATCATCACCAAAAACGGCGAGAGCTACGTCGCGCTGATCGACGCTGACCGGCTGGACTATTACCACCGGCTGGAGCGCGAACGCATTCACCTGCTGTTGATCGACGACGCCCAGCGCGGCCTGGCCGACATCACCGCAGGCCGCACGTTTGAAGCAGACGCCGCGCTGGCCCAGCTGCAACAGCAGCGCAAGTCCGCCATCAAACTCCCGACCAAGCAACGTGGCTGACCCGCTGTACCGGGTCGAGCTGACCGCCAGCTTCCTGGAGCGCCTTGAATCCATTCAGGCGTTTTTGGTGGAGGCGGATGCGGGCTTGGCGTTCGATGACTTGCTGGCCGAGCTTCGCGCCACCGTCATCCCGAACCTGCGGCGCTTTCCGCGCATGGGACGGCGCTACTTGGCCAACCCACCGCAGTCAACCGAGGCGCTGGCGCTGCTGGCGGCCATGCCTGCGGGAGCGCCGGATGCGCTGCGAGAATACCTGCACGGCGACTACCTGATGCTGTATCTGGTGGAGGATGCAAGCCCCAAGGCCGAAGCCACGGTGTACCTGCTGACCATTCGGCACCACCGCCAACTTTCGTTTGATTTCGCCCGGCTGTGGCCGTCAGCACCTGAACGCTAGGGCAGTGTTTTACGGTCAGTTGGTATCCATGCCGATGACGCCCTGTCGCTTGACCTCGTTCAAAGTCTTGCCCGATGCCGTTTTCCATTCGACCCAGCCATTGGCTGATCGGCCCATGACTGCCATGGCGGCGGTGCTGGGGCTTGAAAACAGGTGGTCGCGTGTGAAAACCAGTAGAGATCCAGCACTGCCAGCGATTTCGGTCAGAACGCCTTCCGTAATCAACTGGCTGCGCATGCGCTCGTGAGAAGTTCCCTGAATGTGAGGAACGATCTCTGCTCGCCCCTTCGAACCTTTGTGAACCACAAAACCTTCGGTGGTGTATTCGCCCACGCCGTCGGCCCCTGAACCCTTGCAATAGAACAACTCGACAGTGCCTTTAGCTGTTGTGACATTGGTCAAGGGTTCAAAAATGGGCTGGCCAAGCGTAGCCAACAAAGTGGCGGCGGTTTCGTGAATCTCATGACAATCCGCTTGTAACGGAGCAGGTGTGTAGGGCTGCGAACCAGTGTTGCCGTTCTCTAGTCCGTAACGCCCTGCCTTGGTGGCTTCTGCAATAGCCAGCCATTCCAAAAACAATGCATGCGTTTGCGTCAAGCTGTTGGTCAGCGAGATGACGACGAAAGCGCGGTTCCAAAAATCTTTGTTCTGATGGTGTTGCTCCAAGCGCTTGCCCACATTGCCTGATTGTCCGATGTAAGTGCGAGGTAAACCCGCCTCAGACAATTCACCCATCAAAAAGTACACGCCCACTTGCTGGGCCTCTGGCATCTTCAGGAAGTCGGCCAGTTGGCTGCGCGGCACCTCGATCACACGAACAATGCGGGTTGTGATCTCGGCCACGCGCATGCCGCGTGGGTCGCCGGATGGTAGAAAGATTTGTATGGTTTGAGGGCGTGAGCTCAATTCATTTACCCCAGCTGTCCTTCAACCCCGTCACCCGGTTGAACACCGGCTTGGTGCCCGCCACATGGTCCAAGCGGTCCGCCACAAAGTAGCCAAAGCGCTCAAACTGAAACTTCTGTTCCGGCTGTGCTTGGGCCAATGACGGCTCCACATAGGCGGTGACGACCTTCAAGCTGTTCGGGTTGAGCGACTGCAAAAAGTCTTTGCCGCCCGCATCGGGGTGCGCTTCGGCAAACAGGCGGTCGTACAGGCGCACTTCGGCTTGCACGCCGTCGGCCACGCTCACCCAGGTGATGGCGGCTTTGGCTTTGACGCTGTCGGCGCCGGGCGTGCCGCTCTTGGTGCCGGGGATGACTTTGGCGTGCACCTCGGTCACTTGGCCCGCCGCGTCGCGTGCGCAGCCGGTGCACTCGATCACATAGCCGCCCTTCAGGCGCACCACGTTGCCGGGGAACAATCGTTTGTAGCCCTTGGGCGGCACTTCTTCAAAGTCTTCGCGCTCGATCCACACTTCTTTGCCGATCTTGAACACGCGATTCGCTGGCGGGGTCTGGCCCTCGGGCACGGCGCTGTGGGGCAGGGCGGGTTGGGTGCAGGCCTCCAGGTAGTCGTCGCTGCCAAAGGCCTCGGCCCAGTTGGTCAGCACGAGCTTGACGGGGTCGAGCACGGCCATGCCGCGGTGGGCCTTGTTTTCCAGGTCTTCGCGCAGGCAGCCTTCGAGCGTGCTGTAGTCGATCCAGCTGTCTGCCTTGGTCACGCCAATGCGGTCGGCAAACAGGCGCAGGCTCTCAGGCGTGTAGCCCCGGCGGCGCAAGCCCACGATGGTCGGCATGCGCGGGTCGTCCCAGCCGCTGACTTTGCCTTCATTCACCAGTTGCGCCAGCTTGCGTTTGCTGGTGATCACATAGGTCAGGTTCAGGCGGGCAAATTCGTATTGTTTGGGGCTGGGCGCGGCCAGCAGGCCGCATTCGCACAGGCGCTCCATCAGCCAGTCGTAAAACGGGCGCTGGTCTTCAAACTCCAGCGTGCAGATGCTGTGGGTGATTTGCTCCAGCGCGTCTTCGATGGGGTGGGCAAAGGTGTACATCGGGTAGATGCACCATGTGTCGCCCGTGTGGTGGTGGGTGGCGCGGCGGATGCGGTAGATGGCCGGGTCGCGCATGTTGATGTTGGGCGATGCCATGTCGATCTTGGCGCGCAGCACGGCGGCACCATCGGCCAGTTGGCCGTCGCGCATTTCTCTGAATCGCGTCAGGTTCTGTTCAATAGTGCGGGTGCGGAAGGGGCTGTCCACGCCGGGCTTGCCAAAGTCGCCCCGGTTGGCGCGCATGTCTTCGGCGCTTTGCTCGTCCACATAGGCATGTCCGGCTTCGATCAGCGCCTCGGCAGCGCGGTACATGAAGTCGAAGTAGTCGCTGGCCTGGTAGGGCGCGGCGCTGCCAGCGGCTTGTCCGAGCTGGGCCCAGTCAAAACCGAGCCATTTCACGGCGTCGATGATGCTGTTGACGTATTCGGTGTCTTCTTTTTCGGGGTTGGTGTCGTCAAAGCGCAGGTGGCACACGCCGCCGTACTCTTGCGCTAGCCCGAAGTTGATGCAGATGCTTTTGGCGTGGCCCACATGCAAGTAGCCATTGGGCTCGGGCGGAAAGCGGGTGCGGATCTTGGCCGGATCGGGCTCGCCCTTGGCGTGGTGCGCGGCGTCGCCAGGGCTGCCTGCCCAGCGGCGGCTGGCGTAGGTGCCAAGTTCCAAGTCTTTTTCGATGATCTGGCGCAGGAAGTTGCTGACTTTGTGGTCGGCGTGGTCGGCGGGGCTGTTCGGGGCGGTGGGGGTGGTCATAGCGTCTGATTTTAGGGGGTGGCGCAGGCCCGGCCTGGCCTGGCCCGTTACGAATGGAAACCACTGTAAAGCGCTGGCGGTGCACCGATCAGCGGGCTGCCACGCTAAAGGCCCAGGGAGTCCGCTTTCAAGAAAAGCCAACGCCATCAGAGGACCTTTGTCATGCCTTATTCGTTCAAACCGTCTTTTTCAAGAGCCATCGCGCTGTTTGGCCTGCTGGGCTTGGGATTGGCACAGGTGGGCTGCGCCCATCCGGTGGTGGTCGAGCCGTCCGTGGCCGTGCATTCGCGCATCGGCCATTTCCCGGTGTATGCCCAGGTGGGTGTGCCCGGTTCGGTGATTTACAGCCCGCCGCCCCGGGTGATTTACGCGCCGCCTCCGCCACCCCGTGTGGTTTATGTGCCTCAGGTTTATGGCCCGGCTTATGGTTGGGGGCACGGCCATGGCCGTCATTTCAAGGGCCATGAGCGCAAGCATGGTCGGCACGATGACCGTGAATACGGGCGCGGCGGCTGGGGCTATCGCTAGGATGGTGGCCGCTGACGCAGAACCATCTCGTCGCGGCGGATTTCCACATCGAAGTGTTTCAGGAAGTCCTGGCCCAGCAGGGCTTGCTCGGGCCGAAGCCCGCTCAGGCCCACACTCACGCTGGCATCGTTGAGCACCAGGTGCCCCGCCCGCACGGGCACGCTGCGCACCAGCTGGCCGGGCCGCTGGCCGTTGGCGGTGTGCAAGGTGATGTGTTGGCCCGCAGGCAGCCCGGCCTGGGTGGCCAGCGCTTCGCTCACGCTCACATGGCTGGCCCCGGTGTCCACCAAAAAGCGCACAGGCTGGCGGTTGACTTCGCCATCCACATGAAAATGCCGGGCCCTTATCTGTCACCCCGGGCTTGACCCGGGGTCCATCTTCTGGGGTTCTGGTGGTTGACCAAATGAATACATGGATCCCGGATCGAGTCCGGGATGACAGGGGGCTGCGATCAAGGGCCGTCTGAACTAAGACGATAATCCACGCAGTTTTTTGAGGAGCCTTTGTGGATTTGATGCTGTTGCTGAAAGCCGCCGTGATGGGCGTGGTCGAGGGTTTGACCGAGTTCTTGCCGATCTCGTCGACCGGGCATTTGATTCTGGCCGGGGCTTTGCTGGGCTTTGACGATGACAAGGCCAAGGTGTTCGACATCGCCATCCAGACGGGCGCGATTTTGGCGGTGATCATTGTTTACTGGCAAAAAATCAGCTCAACCGTTCGCGCCTTGCCCCGCAGCGCAGATGCCCAGCGTTTTGCCTTGAATGTGTTCATCGCCTTTGTGCCTGCCGTGATCTTGGGACTGATGTTTGGCAAGGCCATCAAAGCGAACCTGTTCACGCCCGCCGTGGTGGCGACCAGTTTCATCATTGGTGGTTTCATCATTTTGTGGGCCGAGCGACGCCCGGCCAGCAAAGTGCGCATTGGCGAAGTGGAAGACATGCGTTGGCAAGACGCCTTGAAGGTGGGTCTGGTGCAGTGTCTGGCCATGATCCCAGGCACCAGCCGCAGCGGCGCGACCATCATCGGCGGCATGCTGCTGGGCATGTCGCGCAAGGCGGCGACCGACTTTTCCTTTTACCTCGCGATCCCCACACTGATCGGTGCCGGGGCTTACAGCCTGTACAAAGACCGTGCCTTGTTGAGCCTGGCCGATGCACCGATGTTCGCGGTGGGCCTGGTGTTCTCGTTTTTGAGCGCCTGGGTTTGTGTGCGCTGGCTGCTCAAGTTCATCTCGACCAACAGCTTCGAGGTGTTTGCCTGGTACCGGATTGTGTTCGGTCTGGTGGTGCTGGGCACCAGCTACAGCGGGCTGGTGACCTGGGCGGCTTGAGCCTGTCATTGAGTCGCGCCTGACGTCTAAGGCTTGTCATACCCGCGCATGCGGGGATTTATGCTGGCTTGATTCGGGCGTTGCTGTGACGCACCGATGGACACCCGGTCAAGCCGGGTGTGACGTGCTAGTTGTGTCGGGCGTGAAGTACTTGTGGGGCTGTGTGTGACGTTCATGGCTTGTCATACCCGCGCATGCGGGTATCCATGGTGGTTTGACTTTGTCGCTTGATTCAGGCATTGAAGGGGGCCGCCGATGGACACCCAGTCAAGCCGGGTGTGACGTGCTATTTCGGCCAGGTTTGATGTGCTTGTGGGATTGGGTGTCACAGATTTGGGGCCCCTGTGCCGCGCATCCCTCAAACCCCAATATTGCGCAGTGTCGCCTCAATTGCCGCTGCTGTTGCGATGGGTTTTTCCATGGGGAAGAGGTGTGAGCCGTCGAGCATCATGACGCGGCCTTTGACCACCTTGTGCGTCAACTCGGCACCCGCTTGCCGCATTTCGGCCGAGTGTGTGCCGCCGATGAAGGCGGCGGGGCATTTGAGGGGTTTGCGCTTGAGCAGGCTGTCGAGTTTGTGGGGCAGGCTGTTGTAGATGGCGGTTTCGATGTCGCGGTCAAAGCTGAGCACGCGTTGGCCTCCCTCGTCGCGGGTGCCGTAGGCAATGTAGTCCTGCAGAACCTGTGGGTCCCAACGCGCAAAGGATTTTTTGTGTTGAAAGCTGTCCAGCGCGGCTTGTGCACTGGGCCAGTGATTCCGGCGCTTTTGGCTGATGCGCCCTGGTGACAGGGAGCCGACCAAAGCCGTGCGTTTGGCCAGGCCCAGGGTGGTGGCCCGCCAGCCGCCCAGCACGGGCGAGTCGATCAGCACCACACCCCGCGCCAGTTCGGGGTGACGGGCTGCACACATCAAACTCAGGATGCCGCCCAGCGAGTGGCCAACGAGGAAAGCGGGTTCGCCGTCGCCTTGTTTGTCGCGTGCAAAGTCGGTCAGTTGCTCCACCAGATGGGGCCAGTTGTTGGTGACCGGGTATTGGGGATCGTGACCATACATCTCGACCGCATCGACCTGAAAGCCGCGCTGGCGCAGGTTGTCGAGCATGACCCGGTAGGTGCTGGCCGGAAAGCTGTTGCCGTGCGAGAAGATGATGCGTGGGGTCATGCTTTAAAAACAGAGTGAGTAAGAGATGGGAGGCAGGTTGACCCCGCTGCCATGTGTTGGATGTGTCGCATCATCGATCAGCGACGACAAGTCCAATTGCGCAGGCATGGGCCTATTGTCAGCTCACTTTTTGTGGTCTTGGCGCAGTCGTATCGGCATCTGAATACACGTGAAAAAGGTCAAAATCCAGCGACAATGTTCTGATGAACGACACCTCGCTCCAAAAGCTCAGTGCATTTGAAGTCGAAGCCATGAACTGGCTGGCGCTGGAACAAGAGCGTGCGCCTGTCGGGCATTGGGATGAGTTGCGAGGCGAAGTCGCACCCCAAGCCATCGCGCAGATACCTGCCGACTCCAACATGACCACCAGCTCGCTCAGCGAGGCATGGCAAACCTTCATTGACCCTCTCGCGTCAGAAACCACAGGCCGACTGTCAGACTTGAACAGCCGTATGGCCAACCTGCAGCGACAGGTGCGCGACAACGGCGTCACCTACAACGTGTATGCCTCTGCTGACCAGCCGCAAAGACCTTGGTCGCTCGATCTGTTTCCGCTCATGCTGGGACACAAGGATTGGCAGCGAATTGAAGTCGGGGTGATGCAGCGCATGCAGCTGCTCGAACGCATCATGGCTGACGCCTATGGTCCGCAGAATTTGGTGCTCAGCGGCCAGCTGCCTGCCGCTTTGGTGCAGGGCCACCCCGCTTACCTGCCTGCCATGCAGGGGGTTTTGCCTGTGGGGGGGCGTTACCTGTCTTTGGCTGCGTTCGACTTGGCGCGCGGGCCTGACGGTGGCTGGTGGTTGTTATCGCAGCGCACTCAAGCACCTTCAGGTTTGGGTTATTTGCTTGAAAACCGGCAGATTGTGTCGCGTCTTTTTCCGCAAGCCTTCGAGGCATTTTCTGTGCAGCGGCTGGCCGAAACCTACAGCACGCTGATTGATGGCATCAAGGCTCGCAGTCCCGCCGGAGATCGCGCCCATATCGCCTTGCTGACGCCCGGTCCTTACAACGAAACCTATTTCGAGCATGCCTACTTGGCGCGCTATTTGGGTTTGAGCCTGGTACAAGGCAATGACCTGACCGTCCGTGACCAAAAGCTTTATTTGAAAACCTTGCAAGGCTTGCAACCTGTGCACGGCTTGCTCAAGCGTGTCGATGATGACTGGTTGGACCCTTTGGAAATGCGCGCAGATTCCACGCTGGGCGTACCTGGTTTGTTGCAAGCTGTGCGCAGTGGCCATGTTCTGGTGGCCAACACCCCGGGTTCGGGCTTTCTGGAGTCAAGTGCGCTGCTGGGTTTCATGCCCGCACTGGCGCGTGATCTGCTGGGCGAAGAACTGCAATTGCCCGCCATACCGAGCTGGTGGTGTGGCGAAGCCGCTGCGCTGCAAGACGTGTTGCCCCGCATCTGCAGCTGTGTCATCAAACCCACCTACCCCCACAACACCGACCGCCATAGCTTTGAGCCCGTTCAGGGTCACACGCTTACCCCGCAGGCACAAGATGAATGGGCGGCTCGCATCCTGCGCGACCCGGATGCTTACACGCTCCAGTCGTGGCTGCCTTTGTCGCACCAACCGACATGGCAGACCGATGCCGATGGTGTGCCTGGCATTCAATCTCGCCCCTTGGTGCTGCGTGTATTTGCCGTGGCGGATGCCCGGGGTGGTTGGCAAGTCTTGCCTGGGGGCTTGGCTCGTCTGGGGACTCGCGAAGGCATTGCCTCGATGCAGCGCGGTGGCAGCAGTGCCGACGTTTGGGTGCAAAGTGTTGGCGCCGAACGCGGCAAGACAGCCTGTGAGCCCGAGCCATCAAAGCCTCAAAGCGCGGTATTGGCTGGTTTGTCGCAACGTCAACGCTTGGTCACCAGTCGCGCCGCTGAGAACCTGTTCTGGATGGGGCGCTACACCGAGCGGACAGAAAATACTTTGGGTCTGGTTCGCCTGAGTCTGGAAATTTTGGGCAGCGAAAACCAGCATCAGCTTGGTCTGCTCGATTTCATCACCCGCCTGGCCAATCGGCACGGTCTTGTGCGAGCAGGGGTGCCGCCAGCATCTCAGGCACACCGGGTCTTTGAGCGCTCGCTCGTTGCAGGCCTGTGGGACTCAAAGCTGGCCACCAGCGTCGGTTTTAATTTGCGCGCTGTGCGACTGGCCGCTGCGTCGGTGCGCGAACGCCTTTCCCCCGAGCATTGGCGTTTGCTCGAACAAGCCGAGTCGCGCTTTTTCAATTCGGATGGGTCGGGTGCCACACCCGATACGATGTCGGTGCAAAGCCTTCTGGCAGAAACCAGTCAAAGGCTGGCCGCTTTGACTGGCGCGCAAACCGACCGCATGAGCCGAGATGACGGTTGGCGTTTGCTCTCCATTGGGCGGCATATCGAGCGCATGCAGTTCTTGTCCAGCGCTCTATCAGAAGCCGTGCAGTTGGGTTTGATCGGTGAGCAAGCTGGCTTTGATGCTGTACTCGAGCTGTTTGACAGCACCATCAGTTTCCATGCGCAGTATCAGCAAAGCCGCACGCCCCAGGCTCTGATGGATTTGCTGGTAACCAATTCTGACAATCCACGTTCTTTGGGCTGGGTTGCCCACACCTTGCGCGCGCGCTTGCTGCGCATGGGCCAATTGGCCGATGGCGCCACCTTGTCTTTGGCAGAGCTGGTGCCGCAACTCGTTGAAATGACGCCTGAGTCGCTGTGGCCTTGGGATAACACTGGGGCTCAACCCGGTAAGACATTGCCTTTGCATGCCGCTCTGGCCCAGTGTCAAACCGCTGCCCGAGATGTTTCTGACCAACTTTGCGGCCTGTTCTTCACCCACAGCGGCGAAGCCCGCTACAGCGTTGGCGCCTGACCAGGCCCTCTAACCTATGCGCTTGGCCATCACCCACGAAACCCGCTACCGCTATAACCCTTCGGTACAAACCGCACAGCACGTGGCGCATCTGCAACCTGCCAATACGCCTTGTCAACAGGTCATCAGCCATGGGATGCACATCGAACCTGAAGCTGCAGTGCACCACAATGTGGATACTTTTTTCAATCATCGGACGTATTGGGCTTTCACGAACCCACACGGTAGCCTCATGGTTCGGGCGCACAGTGAACTGGACACCATGAGCGTGGAGCCGTGCACATCGGTGCAAAGCTGGGAGTCGGTGCGCGAACGTTTCCGTTACCGGGCAGGGCAAGCTGGCGATGTGCACAGCCAATTTGTATTTGGCTCACACCATGCGCCCGTGCATGAAACGTTCCGAGCCTACGCGCAAAGCAGTTTCACGCCCGGCCGCCCTCTGATGCAGGCCGCGCAAGAATTGACAGCGCGCATGTACCGCGATTTCCGTTACGAAACGGCAAGCACCGACATCAACACCCCTGCGCTGGAAGCCTTGCAAAACAAACGCGGTGTTTGCCAGGATTTTGCACACATCCTCTTGGCTTGCTTGCGTTCATTGGGATTGCCAGCGCGTTATGTGAGTGGTTATCTGTTGACCGAACCTCCTGCGGGTCAGCCAAGGCTGCAGGGGAGTGACGCTTCACATGCCTGGGCTTCGGTTTATTTGCCCGAGCTGGCCGGGCACGCTTGCCAAGGTTGGCTGGACCTGGACCCAACCAATGACCGTATTGGCCTGGCCAGTCCGGGGGAGGACTATGTGCGGCTGGCCGTTGGCCGTGACTTTGCTGATGTTTCGCCACTGCGCGGCGTCTTGCAAGGCGGCGGTTCGCACACCCTCGAAGTGGCGGTGACTGTTGCTCCCCTGGATGCCTAGATGGGGGCTGGCCGAAGGCCTGAAAACCTTGTCCTCAAGTGGATTGAGGCATCAAAAATTCACGGCTGATGCGCCCGCCCAGAACATTCACACGCTCAAGGAACTGGGTCAAGTAAGCGTGCAGGCCCGTTGCCAGGATTTCGTCAATGCGGCCGAAAGCCAGTTCTGAGCGCAGGCGACCTGCATGGCGCAGCGTGTCGCTGTCCACATCGTGCGAGACCAGTTTCAAGTTGGAGACCACTTCGTTCAGGCTGGCGTGCAAAGAACGCGGCATGTCGGGCCGCAAGATCAATAATTCGGCCACGCGCTCAGGGCGGATCACATCGCGGTAGACCTTGCGGTACACCTCAAATCCACTGACGCTGCGCAAAATGGCGCTCCAATGGTAAAAATCGTATTCCTGAGAACTCTCGGTCTCTGATGTGCCGTATTGGGGCGCACCAAAAAAATCGTTTTGCATGGCGTGGAATTTCACGTCGACCAGCCGCGCTGTGTTGTCGGCGCGTTCCAGAAACGTACCCATCCGCATGAAGTGAAGCGACTCGTCCATCAGCATGGTGCCCACGGTCACGCCGCGTGACAGGTGAGAGCGGAACTTCACCCATTCAAAAAATTGACCTGGATCACCTTCCAGCTCACCGTTTTTGAGCATGCGGTTCACCTCCAGCCAAGTTTGATTTTGGGTTTCCCAAACTTCGGTGGTCAGCGTGCCGCGCACGGCACGCGCGTTTTCACGAGCTGCACGCAGGCAGGAAATGATGGAGGAGGGGTTGTCCACGTCTTTCACCATGAAGGACATGACATCTTTAGGGGTGATGGTTTTGTACAGCGCCAGGTAAGAGGGCAGCAACTCGCTGATGGACAAAATACCTTCCCAGCCTGCTTCAACCGCTGCGGCGGATTGAGGCAGCAAAGAAGTTTCGTAGCTGACGTTCAGCATCCTCGCGGTGTTCTCGGCCCGCTCCATGTAGCGGGACATCCAGAACAGGTGGTCTGCGGTTCTTGAAAGCATGATTTTTTGTCCTTGTGCTCAGTTCTGCAAAATCCAGGTGTCCTTGGTGCCGCCGCCCTGCGATGAGTTCACCACCAGTGAGCCTTCCTTGAGGGCTACGCGCGTGAGGCCGCCGGGCACCATCTGCACGGTGCGACCACTCAGCACAAATGGCCGCAGGTCGATGTGGCGTGGCGCGATGCCGCTGTCCACAAAGGTGGGGCAACTGGACAGGCTGAGCGTCGGCTGCGCGATGTAACCCTCAGGGTTGGCCAGCAGTGCACCACGGAAGCGTTCGATCTCTTCTTTGGTGGAGGCAGGACCGACCAGCATGCCGTAGCCGCCTGCGCCGTGAACCTCCTTGACCACCAGATCTTTCAGGTTGGCCAGGGTGTACTGCAAGTCGTCGGGCTTGCGGCACTGAAAAGTGGGCACGTTTTTGAGGATGGGTTCCTCGCCCAGATAGAACTTGATCATGTCGGGCACATAGGGGTAGATCGACTTGTCGTCCGCCACACCTGTGCCCACCGCGTTGCAAATCGCGACATGCCCCGCCTTGTAGGCCTCCATCAGGCCCGCGCAGCCCAGCGTCGAGGTGGGGCGGAACACGTTGGGGTCCAAAAAGTCGTCGTCCACACGGCGGTAGATCACATCCACCCGCTTGGGGCCTCGCGTGGTGCGCATGTAGACGAATTTGTCTTTGACAAACAGGTCTTGCCCTTCGACCAGTTCCACGCCCATTTGCTGCGCCAAAAAGGCGTGCTCGAAATAAGCGCTGTTGTACATGCCGGGCGTGAGCACCACCACCGTGGGCTCGGCCGTGGTGGCCGGACTGGAGGCGCGCAGGGTCTCCAGCAGCAGGTCGGGGTAATGCGCCACGGGTGCGACGCGGTGCTGGCTGAACAGCTCAGGGAACAGCCGCATCATCATCTTGCGGTCTTCCAGCATGTAGCTCACGCCGCTGGGCACGCGCAAGTTGTCCTCGAGCACGTAGTACTCACCGTTACCCGCACTGTCCGGGGCGCGCACGATGTCGATGCCACTGATGTGGGAATAGATGTGGTTGGGCACATCCACGCCCACCATTTCGGGGCGAAATTGAGCGTTGTTTTCGATCTGCTCGCGGGGGATCACTCCGGCATTGAGGATGTCTTGGTCGTGGTACACGTCGTGGATGAAGCGGTTGAGGGCGGTGACGCGTTGCACCAGACCCGTCTCTATGCTTTTCCATTCTTGGGCGGCGATCACCCGGGGGATCAGATCAAACGGGATGAGGCGCTCGGTGCCTGAGCCATCTTCGTCTTTGTCGCCATAAACCGCAAAAGTGATGCCGACGCGGCGAAAAATCATCTCGGCTTCTTCACGCCTTGCCGCCATGGTCTGAGGGTCCTGGGTAGTCAACCAGTGGGCATAAGCTTCGTAGTGTTTGCGGACTTCTCCTGCATTGCCTGGTGCAGGCAGGCGGCTGTACATCTCGTCGAATTGGCGCATGGATCTTCACTCCTGCGCCATGTTTAGCAAGATGTATACCTGTGCTTTCTGAGCCCTATCAAGCTTTCCGGAGCGAGGTATCCAGCCCATCCAGCTGTCGCCACCCGCAGCGTGCAGTTTGGCACCCCAAATCGGGACCGATCGTGCACATTGACGGTGCCATGTCGCGATTGGCACCAAAGAAGTGCGGCCTGGCACTCGTCTGGCGCTTTGAGCCTGGCGTCGGTGATTGGCGCGTGTCTTGCTAGTTGCACAGGCCCAAGCTGCATTTGTCATGCATGTAGCCCCTGTTGCGCTGCCAGAGATATGTCCATCCACGTTGCCCTGCACCACGTCACCCACTACACCTACGATCGACCTGTGCAATTGGGCCCGCAGGTGGTCCGCCTGCGCCCGGCCCCACACAGCCGTAGCCGCATCCTGAGCTACAGCCTCAAGGTCGAACCCGAAGAACACTTCATCAACTGGCAGCAGGACGCTTTTGCCAATTACCAGGCACGCTTGGTTTTCCCGAAAAAAACCACCGCCTTCAATGTCACGGTGGATGTGGTCACCGAGATGGCGGTGTTCAACCCCTTCGATTTTTTTCTGGAACCCTCGGCCGAGGAAGTGCCCTTCAGGTACGCAGACCTGGTGAAAGAGGAATTGCAGTCCTACTTGGTCAAGGACCACAAGACACCCCAATTCAAAAAATACCTGTGCAGCCTGGACCGCAAGCGCCAGCGAACCATCGACTTCCTGGTGCAGATCAACCAGCGCCTGCACCAAGATATCCGCTACACCATCCGCATGGAGCCGGGTGTACAAACGCCTGAAGAAACACTGACCCTGAAAAGCGGCTCCTGCCGGGACTCGGCCTGGCTTTTGGTGCAGCTGTTTCGCCACATGAACATCGCGGCCCGCTTCGTCTCGGGCTATCTGATCCAGCTGGCGCCCGATGTGAAATCGCTCGACGGCCCGAGTGGCAGCGAGGTCGACTTCACAGACCTGCACGCCTGGTGCGAGGTGTACTTGCCTGGTGCAGGCTGGATCGGGCTGGACCCGACCTCGGGCCTGCTGGCCGGTGAAGGCCACATTCCGCTGGCTTGCACACCGCAACCTTCTGGTGCCGCCCCCATCGAAGGATTGATGGACAAGGCCGAGGTCAAGTTCAGCCACGAGATGAAGGTCACCCGCATCCACGAATCGCCTCGCGTGACCAAACCCTACTCCGATGAACAATGGGCCGACGTTCTGAAATTGGGCGAACAGGTCGATGCCCAGCTGGTCGCCGAAGATGTGCGCCTGACCATGGGCGGGGAGCCCACCTTTGTGTCCACGCAAGACCGCGATGGTGCCGAATGGAACACCGACGCCCTGGGCCCCACCAAACGCGGCCTGGCCACCGAGCTGGTACACAAGCTGCGCCAGCAATACGGCCAGGGCGGCTTTTTGCATTTTGGCCAGGGCAAGTGGTACCCGGGCGAGCAGCTGCCACGCTGGGCGCTCAGCATCTATTGGCGTGCCGATGGCACGCCCTGCTGGCAAGACCCGGCGGTGTTTGCCGACGAACGCGAACCGAGCCACTACACCAGCGCTGACGCCCAGCGCTTCATGCAAACCCTCACACAGCAGCTGGGTCTGCCTGCAGACACCGTGCTGCCCGGGTTTGAGGACACCTGGTACTACCTCTGGCGCGAACGCCGATTGCCTGTGAACGTGGACCCGTTTGACGCACGGCTGGACGACGAAATGGAGCGCAACCGCCTGCGCCGCGTGTTCAGCCAGGGGCTGGACCAGGCCGTGGGCTATGTGCTACCACTGCAAGCGATGGAGACGGGGGACCCGGCCCTCTCGGCCTGGCAGACCGGGCGCTGGTTTTTGCGCGACGAACGCATGTACCTGATGCCCGGCGACTCGCCCATGGGCTGGCGTCTGCCGCTGGACTCGCTGCCCTGGGCCGCGCCTACCGACCGCTGGCACCAGATCGAGCAAGACCCTTTTTCGCCACGCCAACCATTGCCGCCTGCGGCTCCTGCGACGATGCAGACTCGCCACACCCCAAGGGCCAGTACCAGGACCACGGTTGCAGCAGCGCCTGCGGCCCGATTCCAGTCCGACCCGTCGGTGGTGCGCACCGCCTTGTGCGTGGAAGTGCGCGACCCCAACCGGGCCAATGGACCCAAAGCCGAAGCCGACGCCGAGAAAAAAGGCGAAAAATCAGGCGTGCTGTATGTCTTCATGCCGCCGCTCGCCCGCCTTGAAGACTACCTGGCGCTCGTGAACGCTGTCGAGGCCACCGCGCGCCAGCTGGGCATGAAGATCGTGCTCGAAGGCTACCCACCACCCCGCGACCCGCGTCTCAAACTTTTGCAAGTCACACCCGACCCGGGTGTGATTGAAGTCAACATCCACCCGGCCCACAACTGGACCGAGCTGGTCGAGCACACCGAGTTTTTGTACCAAGCCGCTTTCGAGACGCGCTTGTCGGCCGAGAAGTTCATGACCGATGGCCGCCACACAGGCACAGGCGGTGGCAACCACATGGTGATGGGCGGGGCCACACCCGCCGACAGTCCCTTTTTGCGCCGCCCCGAGCTGCTGGCCAGCCTGATTCTGTATTGGCACAACCACCCGAGCCTGAGCTATTTGTTCAGCGGCATGTTCATCGGCCCCACCAGCCAGGCCCCGCGTGTGGACGAGGCGCGCAACGACCAGGTTTATGAGCTGGAGATCGCGCTGCGGGAGATCATGCGCAACCGCCAGAAGTACGGCGTCGATATGCCGCCGTGGCTGGTTGACCGCACGCTGCGCAACATCCTGATTGATGTGACGGGCAACACCCACCGCAGCGAGTTTTGTATCGACAAGATGTACTCGCCTGACAGCAGCACCGGGCGTTTGGGTCTGTTGGAGTTACGCGCTTTCGAGATGCCGCCGCATGCCCGTATGAGCATCGTGCAGCAGTTGCTGCTGCGTGCGCTGGTGGCCCGTTTCTGGGACGAACCCTATTCAGCCCCCGTGACGCGCTGGGGCACCGAGCTGCACGACCGCTTCATGCTGCCGCACTGGATCCACAAGGACTTTGACGACGTACTGACCGAACTGGGTGATGCGGGTTTCCACTTTGACCCAAGCTGGTTCGCACCGCATTTCGAATTCCGTTTTCCGCTGGTGGGTCAAGTCCAGGTCGACGGCGTGGTGGTGACCCTGCGCAACGCGCTGGAGCCCTGGCACGTCATGGGTGAAGAAAGCGGCGCAGGTGGTACCGCCCGTTACGTGGACTCGTCATTGGAGCGCATCGAGGTGCATGTGACGGGCATGAATCCTTCGCGCCATACCGTGACCGTGAATGGCAAGCCGTTGCCCCTGCAACCTACGGGCGTGGTGGGCGAATACGTGGCCAGCGTGCGCTACAAGGCCTGGAATCCGCCTTCGTCGCTGCACCCGAGCATCGGTGTGCATGCACCGCTCACGCTGGACCTGGTGGACACCTGGATGAAGCGGTCTCTCGGTGGTTGTCAGTACCACGTGGTCCACCCCGGTGGTCGCAGCTACGACAGCTTCCCGGTGAATGCCTATGAGGCCGAAAGCCGTCGTCTCGCACGTTTCTTCCGCATGGGGCACACCCCAGGTGCGATGCGCCATTTGGCGACACTGGGGCCGAACGCTGGCTTGCATGCCAGCCTGGAGTTCCCGCACACCCTGGATTTGAGGCGGGTTTGACGCCTTTGAAACAGCCCGGGGTCTCTTTTGGAGAGCTTGCCCGTGCGGACGAAAGTGGACATGGTTTGACCGCATTCGCCCGCAGTGAACGAGCGTTTCAAATCGTCGTCAACTCAAATCAGCTTCTCGTCGGGTGTGGTGATTTTTTTGAGCAGGGCATTGCGCAGCGCGGGCACCATGAGCGGGATGTCGGTTGCTCCGCCATTCCACATGGGGTCTTCGATGCTGTCGAACATCTGGCGCAGCTTGTCACCCCAGCTGCTGCGCAACATCTGAAAGTACGGGTTGTGCTCGTCGATGCACATGATGCGGTCGGTCTGCAAGCTGCCCGCTTGGTACACCACCATGTCCAGCGGCAGGCCGACTGACAAGTTGGATTTGAGGGTTGAGTCCATCGACACCAGGGCGCATTTGGCGGCTTCGTCCAGCGGAGTGTTGGGGGTGATGACGCGGTCGAGCACGGGCTTGCCGTATTTGGATTCGCCAATCTGGAAGTAGGGTGTTTCGTCGGTCGCTTCGATGAAGTTGCCGGGCGAGTAGACCTGGAACAGGCGCATGCCTTCGTTGCCGATCTGGCCGCCAAAAATCATCGACACGTTGAACTCCACCCCTGAGGCGCGCAGTGCAGCGGCATCGCGCTCGTAGACACGGCGCACGGCTGCGCCCAGCACGCGGCAGGCGTCGAACATGCTCTTGGCGTTCCAGATGGTCAGGGGTTCGTCCTGGCCGGGTTCGACCAGTTTTTCGATCTGCAGCACTTCGCGCACCGATTGCGAAATGCTCAGGTTGCCCGCCGAAAGCAGCGTCATGAAGCGGTCGCCCGCTTTTTCATAGACGATCATTTTGCGGAAGGTGCTGATCTGGTCGAGCCCCGCATTGGTGCGTGAATCGGACAGGAACACCAAACCGGCGCGGGTTTTGACGGCAACGCAATAAGTCATGTGGGGGGGTCTTTAACTTTTGGGCAGCAGGCGCTGCAAGGCGTACAAGGCGTCGAGCGCTTCGCGCGGGCTCAGGGCATCGGGGTTGATTTGGGCCAGCGCCGCTTCCACAGGGGATGGACCTGTGGCTTCGGCCTCGGGCGGGGCAGCAAACAGGTCGACTTGCTGGCGGCTTTCGCTGGCCCCGGCTTCCAGGGCGCTGAGCGCGTGGCGGGCGTGGTTGAGCACCGCCGCAGGCATGCCCGCCAGGCGCGCCACCTGCACGCCATAGCTCTTGCTGGCGGGGCCTGGCTGCAACTCGTGCAAAAATACGATGGACGCGCCCGATTCGGCCGCACTCACATGCATGTTCACGGCGGCGGTGTGCGTGGCCGGGAATTCGGTGAGCTCAAAGTAGTGCGTGGCAAACAGCGCAAAGGCTTGCGTTTTGTTGTGCAGGTGCGTGGCGATGCCGCTGGCCAGAGCCAGGCCGTCAAAGGTCGAGGTGCCGCGCCCGATCTCGTCCATCAGCACCAGGCTGTGCGGCGTGGCGCTGTGCAGGATTTGCGCGGCTTCGGTCATCTCCAGCATGAAGGTCGATTGGGCGTTGGCCAGGTCGTCGGCCGCGCCGATCCGGGTGTGGATGGCGTCGATGGGGCCGAGTCGGCAGCGGCTGGCGGGCACATGGCTGCCGATGCTGGCCAAAAGCACGATCAGTGCCACCTGGCGCATGTAGGTCGATTTGCCGCCCATGTTGGGGCCGGTGATGATCTGCAAACGCTGGCGCGGGCCGAGTACCGTATCGTTGGCGATGAAGCTGGCGCCGGACATTTCAGCCAGGCGCGCCTCGACCACCGGGTGGCGGCCTTGGCGGATTTCGATGCACGGCTCTTTGGTGAACTCCGGGGCGCACCAGTTCAGGGTGAGCGAGCGCTCGGTCAGGGCGCAGAGCACGTCGAGCGAAGCCATGGCTTGCGCCAGAGCGGTGAGCGCGGGCACGAAGGGCTGCAGTTGGTCGAGCAGGCCTTCGTAGAGCCACTTTTCGCGGGCCAAGGCGCGTTCTTGCGCCGACAGGGCTTTGTCTTCGAAGGTTTTGAGCTCGGGCGTGATGAAGCGCTCGGCGTTTTTCAGGGTCTGGCGACGGCGGTAGTCATCGGGGACTTTGTCGAGCTGGCCTTGCGTGACCTCGATGTAAAAGCCGTGCACCTTGTTGAACTGCACCCTCAGGTTGGCGATGCCGGTGCGTTCTTTTTCGCGGGTTTCCAGGTCGAGCAAGAAGGCGTCGCAGTTGGTCTGGATGCCGCGCAACTCGTCCAGTTCGGCGTCCAGGCCGTCGGCGATCACGCCGCCGTCGCGCACCAGCGCGGCGGGCTCTTCGAGCAGGGCCATTTGCAGCAGCTCGGCGCAGTTGGTGGGCGGCGTGAGCCAGCGGGCCATGCCAGCCAAAAGCGTGCCGGTTTCAGGTTGGAGTGCTTGCAATTGCACCGACAGCGAGGCCGCACGCGCCAGCGCATGGCGCAGCGCCACCAACTCGCGCGGGCGCACCTGGCGCAGCGCGGTGCGGGCGGTGATGCGCTCCACATCGCTTGCGCCTTTGAGCTGTTCACGCAGGCGTTTGTAAACGGGGCCGGAATGCTGCAAATGGCCCTCCGCCCCATTTGCGTCATCCTGGGGCATAACTTCATTGACGTCATCTTGGGGCATAACTTCATTGACGTCATCCTCGGGCTTGACCCGAGGATCCATGGATTCCCGCATGCGCGGGAATGACAGGAGGGTGTCATCCTTGGGCTTGACCCGGGGATCCATGGATTCCCGCGTGCGCGGGAGTGACGAAAGAATGTCAATCGCCATCAAGCGTTGCCGTGCCACTTCGCGCTCTCGCGGCGGGCTGAGCAGCCAGTTGCGCAGCAAGCGGCTGCCCATGCCGGTCATGCAGGTGTCCAGCAGGGAAAACAGCGTAGGCGAATCTTCACCGCGCAGCGTTTGCGTCAACTCGAGGTTGCGGCGGGTGCTGGCGGGCAGGTCAATCAGCGCGTCCGAACGCTGCACTTGCACCCGCTGCACATGCGGCAGGCTGCGGCCCTGGGTGTGTTCGGCGTAAGTCAGCAAGGCGG
>VFQS010000972.1_pt1 | contig 28142 bp, 27 predicted proteins | sample 3512361 | NCBI WGS metagenome assembly VFQS01 (sample SAMN10412375, study PRJNA504923) | tailings metagenome | isolation source: Relicate 1 Philex TSF3 active mining | place: Philippines
GCGCTTTAGGCGGATCTTTGCAGCCACTTTTCTCCTGTTTGAGTTAGGGGGCGAGGTTCCACCTAGGGCGTGGGGGCACACTCGGCAGTTTTCTCAATTGGTTTGGCATCTTGATAGAGGGTCGAGACGCCTTGGAAATTGTGCCAGAAAAAGCCCTGAAACGCTAGTTTCCTAGGCCAAACGAGCTTCCTTTTTGGTCCGGTCGATAAACCAGGCCTTGGTTTTCAGCAGCTCGCTTTGCGGGGTTGCCACTCTTTGAGCCCTTTTTCTTTTCAGGCTTGGCCGCCCGCTTTACTGGCACCTGACCCGGCACTCCCGGCACCTGACCAGTTTTTGACATGGTTTTCATCATCTTGGCTGCTTGGTCAAATCTTTGGATGAGCTGATTTACATCAGTTACTGAAGTGCCAGACCCTTTGGCAATCCTCATCCTTCGCGAACCGTTAAGAACTTTTGGCTGTGTTCTTTCAAGTGGAGTCATAGAGCGAATGATTGCTTCGGTCAGATCGATTTGCTTTTCGTCAAATTGATCAACCTGCTGCTTGAGCTTTCCGGCACCCGGAAGCATGCCCATAATTCCCTTGAGGTTTCCAAGCTTTCGAACCTGCTGGAGCTGTTCGAGAAAATCTTGCAGGGTGAACTGGTCAGTTGCGATTTTCTCCGCAACCTTTTTACTCTCTTCTTGATCAAAAGTCTTCTGAGCCTGTTCGATCAGCGTGAGGATGTCCCCCATATCAAGAATTCGACTTGCCATGCGATCTGGGTGGAAGACTTCGATGGCTTCCAAAGTTTCACCGGTTGAGCTGAAAAGAATTGGACAGCCAGTGATTGTTGCTACCGATAGAGCGGCTCCACCCCTGGCATCGCCATCAAGCTTGGTGAGCGCTACAGCGCTCAGTCCCACGCCATCCTTGAATGCTTTGGCAACATTCACGGCATCCTGACCGAGCATTGCATCAATCACAAAAATCAGCTCGTCCGGTGAGGTTGCATTTCTGATGTCTATTGCTTGCTGCATCATCTCAGCGTCTACACCTGTCCGACCAGCGGTATCAACAATTACAACCGAGAATTGCTCCTTCTTCGCCTTCGCTATCGCATCTTTAGCAACCTGAATTGGATTCCCAACACCGCTGCCAGGCTCTGGGGCGAAAACCGGTACACCCGCTTTTTCTCCTAAGACCTTTAGCTGATCAACTGCATTTGGCCGTTGCAGATCGCAGGCAACCAGAAGAGGTGTCTGATTCTCTTTCTTTAGCAAAAGTGCCAGCTTGGCGGCAAATGTAGTTTTTCCTGAGCCTTGGAGACCTGCCAGCATGATTACTGTTGGGGGAACTTTGGCGAACTGCAGTTTCCTGCTCTCCCCGCCCAGGATTTGAACTAGTTCTGAGTTGACTATCTGGACAACCTGCTGAGCGGGATTGAGAGCTTTCGAAACCTCATCACCCAGTGCCCTGTCTCTGACCCTGGTCACAAAGAGTTTGACAACCTCGAGCGCTACGTCGGCTTCAAGCAGAGTCTTCCGAATTTCCCTCAGGGTCTCGTCGATGTCTGCCGCAGAAAGTCGGCCCTTGCCGCGTAGCGACTTAAATGTCTGAGAAAAACGTTCTGAAAGATTTTGAAACAATGAAAATCCTTATTTTGAAACCAGGCCCGCTGCAAACTCCTCAGCAGAGAAGAAGGAGAAGTCATCCTCTTTTTCTCCAACCCCTACGAGCTTAACTGGTATGCCAAGCTGCTCCTGAACCGCATAGGCAACGCCTCCCTTGGCGCTGCCGTCGAGCTTGGTGAGAACTATTCCCGTAACCTTGGCTGAATCTGTGAAGGCCTTAGCCTGACTGATGGCGTTCTGGCCCATTGTGGCATCTAGCACGAGCAGGACTTCACTTACCGGCAATTTCTTCTCCACAGCCCTGATGATTTTGGACAGCTCATCCATCAAATCCTGCTTGTTCTGGAGCCTGCCAGCGGTATCGATAATGACAACATCTGCCTCGTCTGTAATTGCCTGTTCGACCGTTACGTAAGCAACTGCGGCTGGATCCTGACCCTCAATGGTTGGTCGGACCAATTTCGCACCCGATCGATCTGCCCACGTCGCAAGCTGCTCAACGGCAGCTGCACGAAATGTGTCAGCAGCACCAATCACAACTTTCCAGTCCCCATCGCTAAACCACTTAGCCAGCTTGCCAATGGTTGTGGTTTTACCAGCTCCATTAACCCCAACCACCAAAATCACGTGCGGCAAGGTTTCACCACTCAGGTTTAGCGATGCATTTGATCGCGTCAGCTTTTCTGTGAGTAGCTGCTTGAGGAGTAAACGAATTTCGTCGTCTGAACTAAATCCAGCTGACCTAGCGCGCCTACTAATTTCCTGACTAATCTCCTCAGCAGCTGCAACACCAAAATCAGCCCTGATTAGTAAGTCTTCAATTTCATCCAGGTTTATCTCTTGCGTGAACAGTGACCTTAGGGATGAACTAATCGAGCGTTTTGGAAGCGCGGCCATTTGCGTTTGCTTAGTTTCCCGATTGCGCTTGAGAAACTCGAACACTAGCTTGCCTTGTCGAGCTTCTGTCCAACGACCTGAGTGATGCCATCCTGACGCATGCTCACGCCATAAAGTGCATCAGCTATCTCCATGGTTCGCTTTTGGTGAGTAATGATGATCAGCTGCGAATTCGCGCGAAGAGTTTCAATCACCGAAAGTAATCTGCCGAGGTTGGAATCATCCAAAGCGGCTTCAACCTCATCCAGCACATAGAAGGGGCTGGGTCTTGCCTTGAAGATTGCAACAAGCAGAGCAACTGCAGCTAAAGACCTCTCTCCACCAGATAGGAGCGACATGCGCTCAATTTTCTTGCCTACTGGTTTGACGGCAACTTCAACCCCTGGTTCACCGGGAACTTCTTCGACGAGAGACAGAGAACCAGAACCGCCGGGGAAAAGAATTGGTAACACTTCTTCAAGAGCTCGCTTGGTGTCCTCAAAAGCCGCGGCAAAGGTTGTCTGCATCTTGTCATCGAGATCAGCGATGATTCCGCGCAAGTCCGCACGAGCGGCATCTAAGTCTTCCAGTTGCTCGCTGAGATATTTGTGTCGCTCTTCTAAAGCAGAGAACTCTTCCAGGGCAAGGGGATTAAAGGCACCTAGCTGAGCAAGTTTGCGCTCTGCCTGCTTCAGCCCTGTCTCTAGATCTGACTGGCTTTCCTCAATTGCGCTGTATTCGCTTAGGAGGTCAGTGGCGCTGAAGCCAAGCTCCTCCTGGCTTCGATCACTCAGGCTCTGAAGCTGAAGTCTCAGCTCATAGGAGCGCATTTCAACTTCCTGCACTCCCTGGGTCATAGAGGAAAGTTGAGTCTCTAGCTGCTGGCTCTGGTCTCTCAGCTGCTGCAATCTTGAAAGTTTTTGGCTCCGCTCAGCCTCAAGCTCACGCACATTAGTTCTGGCAGTCAAAATCAGCTGCTCGATCCGAGCTAAGAGTTTCGGAGCAAACGAAATAATGTTTTCAGCGTTGACTAGCTCTTGCTTTCTTTGCTCGAGCAGCTGTTCCCGTGCTGACTCGGCTGCCAGCGCTTCGCTAAGTCTTTGCTCCAAAAGACCCTGTTCTCTTCCCAGACCACTCTTTCGCTCCTGCAAGGCGCTGAGTTTTACCCTGACATCAAGTTCTTTTGCCCTTGCCGAATCCAATGCAGCTAATGCTTGATCACGAGCCGTTACATCAACTTCGGTGGCTTCTGCGAAGCGAGCTAATTGACTATCAATCTGTCCTCGTCTTGAGTGAAGCTCTTGATTAGCAAGCTCAAGTTCGCTCAGCTCTGCCTGGAGTCTCGTTATCTCATTATTCATAGCGTCAATTTGGGCGATCACTCGGCCGACGCTTTCAGCTTTCTTGGCTAATTCTGAGTCATGTTTCTGCAGATCTGCTAATGATTGTTCGCTGAGTTTGGTGGCGGATGTCAGCTGAAGCTTTGCCTCTTCTAAGAACGAGGTGAGCTTGTCTATTTCCCTAGCAAAGCGTTGAAGTTCACTGGAGGCTCTATCGCGCTCTGCTACCAGTTCCAACTTGGAGGGCTGCTTGTTACTACCACCGCGAATAAGTGAGCGGGAAAGATAGTCACCTTCCTTGGTGATTACAGGCCTATCCTGATTGCCAGCCGACTCAGCTTCCTCAAGATTTTCAGCAATAAAAAATCCGTCGAGAATTTGGAGCACGCCCTCTGGAGCCTCTACTACTTCAGATGCTTTCCTCAGAAGACCAGTTGAGCTGGACCTTCGGGATTTGCCACCATCAAAGACAACGAATTCTGCACGACCAAGGTTCTCTCGCTTTAGGTAGCGCAGTGCCAACAGAGCTTGCTCTCGACTTTCAACGAGAACAGAATCAGCGATTGTCCCAAGAGCCACAGCGACTGCAGTTTCGTAACCAGAATCAATTGATATGGCATCTGCCAAAAGCTCTCCAACGCCACTGAGGTTTGCTTTGCGAATGTTTTTCGCACCGTCTTCCTGATCCAGCAGGAGCCCAAGCGCGGCATGGCGAGCAGCGAGGGAATCCCGCTCACGCTCTGCCCGGTGAAGATCCTCTCTGGCCGCGTCGAGTCTTCTGCGTGCTTCGCGCTCCGAAGCTTGCGCATTTTCATAAGCGCGCCTTAGGGCATCGTCAGAAACAGCCTGGCCGCTAGGGTCAAGGACAAGTCTTTCTTGCTCCAAGGCTGCGAGCTTAAGTCGTGCTTCACCGATGTTTGTTCTGATGGTGTTTTCTGTGGCTAAGTTTTCTTGCAATCTATTTGCAATGTTTTCTAGCTGTGATGCCAGTTGTCCTTTTTCGCTTCGGCGTGACTCAGCCTGCTCACGGGCTGTCTCAAGCTCCGCTTCCTGCTTAGCAAGGTTTGCAGCAAAGCTTTCTCGCTCCCTCTCGGCAGAAGCAAGTTCGCTTCCCACTTCTTGCAGCGATACATCAATGTTGTTTATTTCTTGCGAAAGCTGGTTGAGCTGAGCTCTAAGTTCTGTGTGGTCGCCAGCCGTTGCAGTAGTGCTGTCACCGACCAGCATGGTCTTTTTTTGTGTTGCAAGATTGGCAAGATTTCGAATTCGAGTCTCGAGTGCTTCAATGGCATACAAACTGCTTCGTGCTGAATCAAGTTCACCAGAATCGAATGAGTTCTCTATTTCTCTAATGCCAGTCCTGGCACTTTCAAGCTGCTGTTTGGCATAGGAGGTTTGAGCTTTTCTTTCGCCCTCATCGCGGCTGACGGTGTCAAGCTGGGCCCTTAAGTTTCTAAGCTGAGTGGCAAGCAGCTTGCCTTTCAGTTCTCTTGCGGATGCGGCTATGTCTTTTGCTTGTTTTGCGACCTCCGCCTGGCGACCGAGTGGTTTTAGGTTTCTCCGAACCTCTGCGACCAAATCCTGAAGTCTTGTGAGGTTAACCTGCATGGCGTCTAACTTGCGTTCGGTTTTTTCTTTTCTTCTTCGGTATTTGAGGATTCCAGCTGCTTCTTCAATGAATGCTCTTCGCTCAGAAGGGGTTGCTCTAAGAACTGTGTCCAGCTGTCCTTGGCCAACAATGACGTGCATTTCTCGACCAAGACCTGTGTCGCTTAGAAGCTCTTGAATATCAAGCAGTCTGCAGGTTTCACCATTGATTGCGTACTCACTTGCACCATTTCTAAAAAGGACTCTGGAGATTGTGACTTCCGAATACTCGATGGCCAGCTGGCCATCGGAGTTATCAATGGTTAGTTCAACCTCGGCCCTGCCAAGAGGTGCTTTATTGGCGCTTCCAGCAAAGATGACGTCTTCCATCTTGCCTCCGCGGAGGGTTTTTGGACCCTGCTCACCCATAACCCAGGCCAAGGCGTCAACCACGTTTGACTTACCTGATCCATTGGGCCCGACTACGCAGGTAATTCCTGGCTCGAATTGAAGGGTGGTGGGTTGGGCGAAGGATTTGAAGCCCTTTAGGGTGATGCTTTTCAGATACAAAGCCCATCACCTCTCTCCTGACCCAAAGCCTACCCAAGAAGACCCAGAATGCCCGTCAAACAGGCCTTGGCGGGGTAACTGGGATACTTCTAGGGACTAACTTTTTTGGGTTCTAGGCGGTGGTAATTGTTCAAAGTCCTTTTAGCTGCCATAGCTGCTGGAATATTCGGAACCATCGCTCACCAGACCCTCCTTGCCAGCCTTCCAGCGGGAATAGCTCTGTCCTTTGCCGCAGTGGCAATCGGAGCCCTTGAGGCAAGACAGGAAAAACTAGGAAGGGCGATTTTTCCAATCTCACTTGGATTATTGATTTTTGTCTTCTCCCAGGATCTGTCTGGAGACAAGCTCATTCCTGCTAACACGCTCGGGCTCGTCTGGTCTTTCGGTTCAGTGGGTTTAGCTGCGCTTATCTCGCTCTGGCCAAAAAATAGGCTTCAAAGGTAAAAAGTCAAGGCCGCGTGCTTGACGTAATCTTCGCTGGCTTTATCTCTGATGGTTTCCCTGTTCAGGTTGGCAGCCTGACCATCTTTTGCCAGACCCAAAGCTCTTTCGATCGCATTCGCAACGGTCTCTGAATCGATTGAACTAACAGCAACACCTGTTTTTTCACTAAACCATTCATCACAGCAGGCTGTAGCAGTCTGGACTGGAATTGCACCCATAGCCATAGCTTCAAGAAGTGATGTGCTAATCCCGTCGCTCTCTGAGAGTCCCACATAAACAGCAGAATCAGCGAATAGTTCCAGCATCTGATTGTGGGAAAGCTTCCCTTTGGCATGAGTCTTAATTCTCAATCCGGTTTCCTTGGCACATTTTCTAGCCAGGCGAATAGTTGATTTATTGCAGGAATAGAACACAATGTCATAGTCACCGAGGACATTCGGGATTTTGCGAATGGCTTCGATTGCAGTGTGAGCCCGTCCAACCCATCCGTGATAGCCCTTAATTGCAATTGTTTTTCTTTGACTTGCTTTTTTTAGGTTCGCAGAAAGAATGTCATCCCCGAATCCACCAGCGTTTGGTCTGACTTGCATCACCTGGCCTTGAAAACCTAAGTCTTTAGCTATTTTCACATCTCGTTCACATTCACAGGCATACATGTCGGCAATTGCAATTAGCTGCTTGATTTTTTCTAAATGGTTGGTGAATCTTTGGAACCAGTAAATGTCGCTTCCATAGTTAGTGATAGCTAACTTGGAATTCTCGGGTTTTCCCCTCTTGAAAGCCTGGAGAGCGATGTAGCCAGCGTTCTGCAGTTCCAGTGCATGGATGTAATCAGGGCTGAAACGAAAAGCTAGGTGCTTGAGGAGAAAGCCTCGGATTCGATTTCTAAAAAACTTGTCTGCTAGCCAAAAAGGAAGTCCATAAAAACGACTAAGTGGAGCAAGTGAGTATGTAGCCTGCCCTTTGCCTGATAGGAGTTCCTGAAGCTTTGCGTGAAGACGGCGATGAGGGGACGAGGGGAAAAGCAAGAAATCTATATTTTGATCTTGAAACTGTGCTAGCCAACGCGCAAAGTGCACGCTGTCATACATTCCGATAGCAAGAACTTTTTTCGCCATAGATTTACCTGCCTGCAGGCTAGCAGCTAGCCTTTTCGTCTTTGGCAGCGAGGGCAGAAGTGGCTTCCCCTATTGGCCCAAGATTCTCTCTTGATTAATGTCCCGCACCTAGAACAGGGAAGTCCAGTTTGGCCATAGGCGTTGAGCGACTGAGAGAAGTAGCCGCTCTCCCCATTTACATTTTTGTATTGCTCATCAAATGAAGTCCCCCCTTGCTCAACTGCCTTTTCTAGGACAAGTTGGGATGTTTGAACTATTTCTCTAACTTTGGCTCTAGTTAGAGAGCTTCCGGGAGTCAGGTAGTGGACTTTTGACAACCAGAGTGTCTCGTCCGCGTATATGTTGCCAATCCCACTCAGAATCTCTTGGTTCAATAAAAGACTCTTTATTCCAGCCGAACGGCCACGAATTACATCGACGACACGTTCGATTTCAAAATCCGGCTCTAACGGGTCTCTTGCTATGTGTGCTGCTGATAGGGGCACAGCTTCACCAGCCCCATGTACTACAAGCTCGTCTAAATACATTCCCCCAAAGAGCCGTTGATCAATAAATCGGACCTCTAGGTTTTTCTTACCCTTTTGAACGAATATTCTTAGGCGCTCGCACTTATCTGAGGGTTGCCCAGGTGATCTAACTAGAACTTGGCCACTCATTCCCAAATGCGTCACCAGGCAGCGATTTGCCTCAAGTGGCATCCATAGAAACTTCCCTCTTCGCTCAAAAGACTGAAACTTTGCGCCAATTAATTCTCTTTTGAAAGCCTGTTGAGAACCAAGGTTTCTCTTTATCGATCTGCTATCGAAGATTTGGATGTCAGAAACTATGTAGCCAGATATTGCTTTCTCTAGTCCTCGCCTGACAGTTTCAACTTCCGGAAGCTCGGGCATCAGTTAGCTCGAATGTTTCCTAGTGCAACTGCCGCTGCAGCTGATTCGGCGGAGCGGATTGTCCTACCTTCCCCTTCACCCAACAACTCATCGCCAGAAAAGCACTTTGCTGTGTAGGTCAAATCATGCTCGGGGCCTGATGACTGAACTTCATAACGTGGAATTGAGCGACCTAGCTTTGAGAGTCTTTCAGTAAGAGTTGTCTTGGGATCAGCAAACTCTCTAAGTGCCATGGGGTCTCCAAGCATTGGAAGGATGTGGCTTTCCACCAGTTTCCTCGCTTCGTCCAACCCACCTGATAGATAGGTGGCAGCAATTATGGCTTCCATCGCGTCAGCGAGGATGTTTAGTCTTCTTCTCCCACCTGTCGAATCTTCGCCCTTGCCTAATCGAAGCTCCTCCCCGATCCCGAGTCTCTGTGCAGCAACGACCAATGCCTCGGCCGAGACAATTGAGTTTTTGAGTCGAGTGAGATCGCCTTCAGAGAGGCTGGTTTCTTTTTGGAAGATGTGACTAGCGACTAGGTAGCCAAGAACTGAGTCTCCAAGAAATTCGAGTCTTTCGTTTGACTCACATGAGTTTTCATATGCAAAAGATGAGTGAGTCAGGGCCAGCTCTAAAAGCTCGGGGCTAACTTGAACTCCAAGGCGCTGAAGCAGCTCCCCTGACATGAGCGACTTAGGCGTCCGCTACCTTGCGGCCCTTGTATTCCATAAACAGCTCAGTCCCGGCCGAGTCAGTAACTGACTTGGCTCGGTGAGGCAACGAGTAAACGGTCCTACCTGATTCCGTCGACTTTACAAGGCTGACCGGCTCGGCCTTCCACTGGGAACGACGAGCGTGGATGTTCGCACGTGATTTTCTTCGCTTTGGTACTGGCATTAGGTTTTCCTGCTAGGTGGACTTCCAAATAATAGCCAGAAAACCCGGGAAACGCTAGCTGTCAGGCCTTAGGTAATTGCTGTACTAAGGGGTGATCGAAGGCCACAGGGCCGAGCTTGGAGGCCCCTCCTGGGGAACCGATCTCCGAAAAAAACTCAACATTGACTGCATAGTAGGCCTTGAATTGGTCGGGAAGATCGTCCTCGTAGTAGATGGCCTCTACTGGACAGACAGGCTCGCAGGCACCACAATCCACGCACTCGTCCGGGTGGATGTATAGCATCCGATCACCTTCGTAAATGCAGTCAACAGGGCACTCATCAATGCATGCCTTGTCCTTTAGGTCGACACACGGCAGAGCAATCACATAAGTCACGGCATCCCCTAGAAAAAAGGTCTTGGCTTAGTTTATCTAATTTATTTAGAAGGCTATGTTCTTTTCAAGATACTCAGATCTGAGTTTTTTTAAGCTCGGCACAACATCAGGCGTATAGAGCAGGCTTACGTTATCGAGATTCAATTTCAGTTCCCTTGCAAGAAAACTATGGTCCCTAGATTCGATTGAGTAGTCAGGTTCATAATCGGCATTCTTGAGAAGCTCAATAACCTCTTTCACGAGAAGCGGAGTGGATGTGCATATCCAAGTCTTGGAGTTAACAGAATGATTCAAGATAGAAGAGAAGAGTAGCTCAATTATTGCATCAACGTGACTCAAGTTGATCACTTGATTTGGTCTTTTTGGAGCGAATTCTTCGCCTTTTTCAAGATGACTCAAGGCAGTGCCTACTAATTTTCCTCGAGAATCTGGAAGCCCAAAAGTGTCACCGAGATAAACTTCATGCAAGCATGGAAGCCTGTCACGAAGAGCATCCATAAATTTTTCTAATGCGATTTTGCTCGCCAGATACTCTGTTTTTGGTGCTATGCGCGGGTCCATCAATTGCCACTCTGAATAGAATTGAACAAAAGTTGCACCACACTCTGCTGATATCATGGACAGCGAGGCTCCCAAAGTGAAATTTGAAAACAAACTTTCGTAGGGATTATCTGTGCGAAACCTAGCTTCAAAGTGAGTAGCTGCATTAATTATGTGCGTCGGCCCAAATTCATGAATGGTTTGTTGAAGAATAGGGAAAGATTTATTCGCTTGAATAATCGAGAATTTTGCCTCCTCATGTGTTTTAGCTTTACTGGATGCTAAAACCAAGACTGGTACGGATTCCCTGAGGCAACGGGAAACAATCCTCTGTCCAATGAATCCTAGACCTCCTGCTACAACAATTCTCATGTGTCCCCCAGAAGAGGCCACGACAAATCCTTTTTTGAAACTAGGCTAGGAATCCGAGGCCAGTTTATCTTTAGTGCAGGGTCATCCCATCTGATTCCTCTCTCCAGACTTGCATCATATGAAGCCGACATAGCGTAAATGATTGTGACGTTATCCGTTAGAGTTAGGTATCCATGAGCAAAACCAGGCGGAATTAACAAAGCCTGCTTTCGTTTACAGGACAATAGGAATGTCTCATGCTGCAAGTATCGTGGGCTACTTTCCCTTACATCAACTACAACGTCCCAAACATCGCCATTCATGCAAAATACATGTTTGTCTTCACTTGCGGGTAAGTCCAAATAATGGAGCCCCCTAAGAACTCCTACGTTCCTGCTCTTTGCTACAGAAACTTCTTTGAAATCTCTCTCGAGCGCCCCTGAACGAAAGATTTTTGTAAAGCTGCCTCGATCGTCGTTGTAATCCGGTAGATCCACCAGAGTCGGCCAGGAGGTCACGTCCACCATGCCTCCCCCCTCGACCAAACAGCTTCCAACTCTGCGAGTTCACGCGGATTGTCAATTGGTCGCCAAGAGCCTCGGTGAACAAATCCATATAATTCGTTTCGATCCGCGAGACTAGCCAGCAACCCAGTTTCCAAAGGTGAATTAGAATCATCCATGAAATCGAAAATTCTAGAACTGAAACACATGAATCCAATGTTTACGAAATTATCCAGGATTGGTTTCTCGCGAAAGGAAGTCACTTTTCCACTTTCATCAAACTTTAACTCACCAAATCTGCTCTGAGGACGAACCGTAGAGACTGTCGCGGCGCCGTTGTGTTGTACGTGAAAATCAATCAGTTCATCTATGTTTACATCTGCAAGCCCGTCACCATATGTGCAAAGAAAGTTTGGATGAGTTATGTAATTCTTGGCTTGGTATAACCTGTAACCGGTTTCGGCACTCGGTCCGGTATCGAGGACTCTTACGCGCCAGTCAAACGTTCTCGTTTGGTTAGAATTAAATTCGCTGGCACTCGTTTCAAACAAAACATTCGAACCATATAGTCGTAGATCGCGAAAAAACTTCTTTATTTCTATTGAACGATGCCCAGCTAAAACAAGGAAGTCCTTGATACCAAATCTTGAGTAGTACATCATTATGTGCCACAAAATTGGCATTCCGCCTATTTCTAACATTGGCTTGGGCTTCAATGCTGTTTCTTGGCCCATGCGGGTCCCTAACCCTCCTGCAAAAATTACAAGCTGCATATTTCCCTACCGTAGTTGTTGTGGATATATTGTTCTATGGTCAGATAATTTTTCACACGACTAAAGTTATCTAAGACGGCAGCATATCTCTCTTCGTAATCTCTGAAATCGAGCCCCGCAATTATTCTTCTTAATTCACTCAAGGAATTAAATGTAATGATTCCATCACTATTGAAGTAAGCGCTGATTTTTCGAGCACCGCGATAAATCGGTATAGTTCCCGTCGCAAAACAATTCAGGATTTTTTCCGTGAAGTAATAATCATCAACATAATTCTCGATTACGACATTAAAGGCGTGATTTTTCAGGAATTCCCACGACACTATTTTCTTACTCCCAATCGATACGGAAACTTTTGGAAAAAAAATCTTTGCCTCGAGAGCTGCCGCTAATCTAAAACGGTGGAGTGGTGCGTAAATTTTTTTTGAAGAAATTATTGAGACAAGACTGATTTTTTCATTGATACTTACTTCTCCCCCAGCATGAGTACCTCCTATCCAGACTCCCCCACCAGGCACAAATCTCGCATTGTGATGCGTGTCTAGGATTTGGGAGTTGTGGGTCAGAAGAAGTTGATAATTGGTAGCTGCCATCATCAATTTCTTGATTACAGTAGGTTGAATGGCAGTTGACTCTAGCGTCCAAGCAATTTGGTGGGGACTAATTTGTGGCAAGCTCGATGAAAGCAAAGACTGGTCGGTTACCACTGTAGGAACGCTCATTGAGAAGCTATCTCTATTCCATTTGATAGCATTCTGCGATCGTCCAGCCACGGAGCAGAACGGATGATGGCTAAAAGTAGTGTCGACTAGATTTAATGAAATCAACTTAGAACCAGACTTACTTTCTCTCTTCTATACTCTTGCCCATGAGAATACTAGTAACTGGCCATACAGGCTTTAAGGGTACTTGGCTTACCTTCTTGCTGAATGAATTAGGCCATGAAATTCATGGACTATCCCTGCCAAATACTCCCGCCAATAGCATCTATCGGTTGGCGAATGCGGAAAAAAGACTTGCCGGTGAATATTTTTGTGATCTTGCAGAGGGGCTCCCCCAGGAATTCCTGGATAAAGTTAAACCTGATCGCGTTATTCATTTTGCTTCTCAATCGTTAGTCTCAGTCGGGCTAAGCAAACCTATGGAAACATTTCGAACCAATGTTACTGGAACCTTGAATCTTCTGGAAAGTGTCAAGATTTGCAGCTCCGTTCATCACTTATTAGTAGCAACGAGTGACAAGGTTTATTCACGCGACCAGCAACGAAGTCGCTTCCAGGAAATCGACAAGCTCGGGGGGGAGGATCCCTATTCTTCATCCAAAGCTGTCCAGGATTTTCTGGTCACACAAAGAGTCAAGGGTGACCCGAGCTGGCACTTACCGACAACGGTTGTAAGAGCAGGAAATGTTATTGGATATGGAGATTTCAATGTCAATCGATTGCTGCCGGATATTGTACGAGCATGGAGAGACTCCTCTGTTCTCATGGTCCGCAATCCTTCGCACATTCGGCCTTGGCAACATGTTCTCGACTGTTTAGGCGGTTACCTCGTCGCTTCCGAATATTGCTTGGAAAATCGGATTGGTTTTGAGAACTTGAACTTTGGGCCAGACGAGTCGAATATTTCAGTCCTCGACATAGTAAAAATGGCAAAGACGGTACTTGATTTTGAATTTTTGGATAGCAGTTCAAATTCTAATTTCGCTGAAACGCCATCGTTGTCTATCTCAGCTGACAAAGCCAAATTAAGTTTAGGGTGGTCTCCAAAATTATCTACCACCGAAGCTGTCAGGTGGACCCTTGAGCCACTTAGGGACAAAGATTCGAACCCGTATGATGTCCTTACGAATCAAGTTCTGACTTACCTTGAGCTACTTCCTGAACTTGCTAATCCAGGTAGAAATTAAAGCCTCGACGCGAATTCCAAGGTGATGTTTGGTCAGATCCCGTAGCAAGAAATCGCCATCCAACAGGTATTCGTTCTGCAGTTTAAAAATCAGTTTCTTCCTATTAGCCTGCAAAACTTTGCATTTTTCACCTGCGAGATAGAAATCTGGATTTTTAGAAATTTGCGATTTATGAATTCTGTAACCTGAGAAAGGCAAAGCTGAGCGAAAAATCTTATTGTCTTCGATGGCGAGCCGAATCCACAAATCGTACTCTTCAGCGACAACATCGTTATAAAGATACGTATTGGTAAGACATTTCCGCCGCATAGCTACGGTTGAGTGAACAAAAGGATTTTTGTATGTCAATAATATATTTGAAAAACGCGGACTAAGTCGATATGGGTAGGTTATGAAGAATAACCCCATGGGCAATTCGCCAAAGAGAATTGCAGAGCCAAATACAACATCGTACTTCCTCAACAAAAATCGAGACAACGCAAAGCGCCAAGGCATCGAAACGTCATCTGCGTCGAGAATACAAACAATTTCCCCAGAGGAGTACTCAAATAATGCGTTTCTTGCGGCGACGCGACCAAGATTTGCTTGAGATTCGTAAACCTTTAGCCGACTGTCCTTGATTTTTGCTAACTGCCCACGAGTATCGTCAGAACACCCATCGAGAAAGACTAGGAGCTCGTCCGTTGAACGAAGGCCGATCAGCGAAGATTTGACAGCCAGGCCAATGGTTCTCTCAGCATTATGAGCTGCAATCAGGACAGAGACTTTTTCAGAATTACGCCAATTCATGCTTCAATAACCCTTACCATTGTGTCGTCGGAGGATTGAGGAGCATTCTGTGAAATCCACTTTCGACTGGGAAGGTAAATTTCTTTGCTTCTATTCCCTGTGCTTGCAGCCCACCAACTAAAAGTCGAATCTGAACAAATCAGCCTTCCCGCTTGTGAAAGTAGAGAAAGGCTCTCTATAGCTCGAGATTCACGCGGTGGATCTATAAATCGTAAACTTCGTGTATTCTCAAAATCACTTAAGAATTCACGAGCCGCATCGATAGAATCACTAAATACAAAAGTTGTACTAGATTCTAGGTTTTCCATCGCCTTCAAATAGTATTCTTTAGAGAGAACTCGATTTACGGACTTCTTTCTGTAATCCCCTAGCCGGAGATGTAAGGATGCAACGTCATTCGACCTTATTTCTTGCAACTTATCTTGGTACCAACTTGTTCGAATACGAGGCTCAATACTCTCTAGAAGACCGCGGTGTCTAATTGCACGATAGTAAGTAGGAGATTGAAAGTAACCTCGACAAACAAGCCTCTCGCCTAATCCATCCTTTACTTTTCCGTCGCGATTTATCAGAAAGGATTCAGATACCAGCCTTCCGAATGGTCCTGGCGATAGACGCCTAATTCCTAAATTCCTCAAGACTTCATCCGCCCGAAAAGCGAAGGGAGTCTGGCGCCAATTTGGCTCAATAGCCTTAGCGGCGTTCCAATCTAAGTCAACGAAAACATTCTGGCCATGGGTTTGGTTGCCCGCCCTGTTACGATCAACGAAAAAAGAAACATCCTCGGATTGCTCATGAATAAGGTAGAGACCAAAAGCGAGTATGAATAATTGGTTGCCAAGGCCACCAACAATCGGCAGGGTTATCACTGACTTAGGTTAGTATGAAAATCTAAGTTCGCGAGGAAGCAAATGATAGACCTAATTCGATTTAATTCCTTTTCTCACAGTCTGAGAAATGCTATCCGTAAAAAAGAGCTACTTGACTTTGACTCCGTGTCCAGTTACGAGACTGAAGCCGCCTCGTTGATCAACAGTCTAATCAATTTGCGGGAGAGAAAATGCGAGGATTACTTAGAAATTGGAGTCGAGTTTGGCCGAACTCTGGCAGCGGTGAAAGCCGAGAAGATTTGGGGGGTTGATCCAGCGCCGCTTTTTTCTGCAAAAAGCTCTAGTGGTCGACTGTGCCTAATGAAAACAACATCAGATTCTTTTTTCGAAAAGCTCGAGCCAGGTCAGAGATTTGACTTTATTTTTTTAGACGGTCTTCATCAAGCATTACAAACCTACCGAGATTTAGTCAACAGCATGAGTCACATCAAAGCAGACGGAATCATAGTGATAGACGACGTTTTGCCGGTCGATGATCTGAGTGCAGATCCGAACATGTGGCGATCAATTCGGAAACGCAGAATGTTGGGGAAAACTGACATGGCTTGGCATGGCGACGTATACCGCGTAGTTTTAGAGGTGGTAAAAAAACATCCAAACTTAAATATTTTTGTTGTGAATGATGAGAAGTATCGCAATGGAAGGGCTGTCATTTGGAACTTTTCAGAAACTCCGCTTGAGAAAAATACAGACTTAAGCAGCGCAAGCCTTCCACAAAGTGATTACGTCTCAACTCTCAAGCGTCATGATCTTCTGGGTAATTGGGAGAAACTAGCAGGAAAATTCGTAGATTCAAGAATTTGATTGAAAAAATTGCAGTAGGACGGACTTGATTTTCGCTGAAGTACTTCCGTCTCCAAAGGGATTCGATTCAAGCCTTAGCTTTCCATCTGGCCTTTCAAGATCTAAAGAATCCAATAAGCCCTGAAAAACCTCCTCTTCTCTGCTGCCGATTACTTTCATTAGACCAGAAGATAGACCCTCAGTTCGTTCTGTTGAAACTCGAGCTACTAAAACAGGTACTCCAAGCGTGATTGCTTCTTCTTGTATGCCTCCGCTGTCCGTGAGCACAAAGTTACAGAGCCTTAACATAGTTAGAAAGTCCGAATAACCTAACGGTTCCATAAGGGTCACGTTACTAAGACTCTGAAGCATCTCATTTGCGGTTTTGCGAATAGCAGGGTTTGGGTGAACAGGAAAGATTATTTTGAATTTCGGATTTCGGACGGCAAAACGTTTGATAGCAGAAAGAATGTTGCGAAAACCTGTATCTGCGTTTTCTCTCCTATGAAGCGTGACAATACAAAAGTTATTTTTATGTAGAAGATTTTTAGAGATAAACTCTGCTGTCTCCATAGCTGAGGATAAAACATCTGTGCCCTGAGACTCCCTTTCGCAAAACCAAATTACAGAGTCCACAATAGAGTTTCCCACTAAGTGTATCTTTCCTGGCTCGATACCCTCATTAATTAAGTTCTGCACCGCTAATTGCGTAGGGGCAAAATGTAGAGTGGTCATCCTCGCTATCAGCTGACGATTTGCTTCCTCCGGAAAGGGAGCCGAGAGATTGTAAGTTCTTAGTCCAGCCTCGACGTGCGCAACATCTATTCCTTGCAAAAAGGCGGCATGGGCTCCGGCAAGCGCAGACGTAGTGTCACCCTGAACTAACACAAGGCGAGGTTGTAACTTCGTAATAACCTCTGAAATAGATGTTAAAATTCGGGAGTACAGGTGAGAAATACCCTGATTTTCAGTCATTGCATTTAGACAGTAGTCGGGGCTAATTCCTAGCTCTAGGAGCAGTTGATCGAGCATTGTTGAATGTTGACCAGTATTGACAATTGAAACGTCAAATCGAGCGTCCGCCTGCAGTATTCTGCAAATGGGAGCAATTTTTATGGCTTCAGGTCTAGTTCCAATAATCACTAAAACTTTGGTTTTTATTTCTTACCTCCGATGAATTGCCTTCTAAGATGCAACAAGACTCAATAGTTTTTTCCACTGCGCCGTTGCGTCGATTGTAAACCTCGGGTGAATACTATTGGGGTCCAAGTTTCTTCCTATGATAGATTTTACCGAGACAACAATTGAAGCAATTGAATCCGCATCGCAAGCCACCCCATCTGCGCAATCAACAAGGGTTGACAATTCAGGATTATTCAAAATTCCCAAAATTGGTTTGCCGAGGTTGAGATAATCGTAAGTCTTGAATGGGATGGTTTCTAGACTCCTAGAATCACTGTGCTGGACGAGAAGCAAGACGTCTGAAGCTGAAGCTCTGGCCAGAGCCGTCACTCTATCGACTGACTCAAGCTGCTGGAAATCGGGTCTCTGGTGGTAGTCTGCGAAATTTGGTATGTGTACCCCACCGAGGTTGACCACGTTGTAATCACCTGCAATCAAGAATCCTTGTTCGACAAGTAAGTCAATTGCCTTGAAGAATAAGTCAAGATTTCTTGATCCATAGAGCGTGCCCACATGTAAAAACTCAATTCTTTGGAGTTCGTTTGTTGCTGGCACTGCTCCAATTTCTTTTTGGTAATTCCATGCGCCTGGATAGCAGTACCAAACTTTGTTAGATAACTTGGGATATCGCTGTCGCGAAGAGAAGGCTGCGCCTGAGGTCGCATAGACTGCCCCTGTAGATTGCTCAATAATAAACTGCTCCAAATGTTGAATTGCTTTTTTTGCACGCGCACTCATTAACATCTGTGAACCGAAGAAAGGATCTTGAAACTCTACGATGAGTTTCCGCTTGAGGATCATTGAATTCAAAGCAGCCAAGAACTGAGCCACTGAGGGACCTCCTGTGGCAAGAATCGGTGACTTTGGGTTGAAAATAGAAACGGCCAGCAACACCGGTAGCGCTGTTAGTGACCAAGCCCACTTTCCATCGCTGTGATTTCCAGCGACTAGCTTGAAAAAAAAGTCGAAGAACGCGCCAAAAATCAGGGAAAAAGGAAGCATAAGTAGTGCTGCCGTCTTACTAAGTTCGTGCTCTTCAATGAACTCTATTTCATACCTGAGATCTCTCCATGAAATTGACGGCACTCGAAAAGTCTTTACTTTAAGTCCAGGAATTTCAAGTGGAATTGATGCGCTGGTAGTAATCAAAATTACTTCCTGATTGAGCTCTCTAGCGCATCGAAGTTTATCCTGAACCCACTCCGAAGGAGAGAACCCTGGGGTTCCTGAAAAGTACGAGACTAAAATAATTTTCTTTGGAAGATTTTCTTTCGATTCAGGACATTGTTCTATGTCTGACGACTGGTCCCAACCTGAAACTGAATTAATTTAAGCTCCTTTACTCAGGTTTTTCAAAAGCCTTATTTGATTAGATACACTTTGAATCCGTCTTGGCTAATAACTTCCCTGAACTCGCCCAAAAACTGAATGTTGCCACTGGCCACAACAATTTTTTTATCTGCTGGAACAAACTCTAGAGGTATCTGTGCATCAGCAACAAATAATTCATACGCCATGTTTACGCCATCAGCCCAGATGGCAATGTTTGTGGCCTCAAATCTTGAACTGGCAGCTATCCAGGTTGAAGCAATTTCCTCATCAGTAAAATTGTCACGCAGAAACTTTCCGGCCTTGTCTGCCGAACTCTCCTGGCCCCTAAAGCTAATGTACTGCTCTTGAATCTGCCAACCTGTCGCAATCATTGAAGCGGGAAGAATAAAAACAAAAGCCCAGGCTGTGTATTTAGGAAAAGTTGCAAAGAGTAACAATGAGGCAAAACTTATAATTGCGACTGCATTAAATACTTCCAAATTTACTACCAAACCTGCGAGTGTCGGAGCATCAGCTATCTGAATAGTGAGAGTTGCAAAGAATCCTGTGAAAGCAGGTGTGATGTAGACTGCAAATACTCCAACAAGAATCCAACGAATCCAGACGTGAACTTTGGTAGCGTAACCTGAATAAACAATTGCTAGACCAGCAAGTGGGACTATTACGTAGAGAAACTCGTAGTATCGAAGTAACACACGAGTTGTGTGATCGTCACCACCTCCAGTCACCCAACCAGTAAAAACAACTATTTCGATCATCATGCTAAATAGCCAGATGAATGCAAACAAGGCGAATCCCGTAGCGGGACGTAAAGTACGTGAGCGGAGTATCTCAATAACTCCCGATGTAATAAGTACTACTGCAAGAGCCATTAGGGCGCTCATAACCAATAGATGGATGTTGAATTGAGGCAAAAATAACTGGACAACGCCATTGAGGGGTGATGTCGCGACTATAACAGTGTTATCCGGGCTTATGGTGCTCGAAGTAACCTCTTCTATCGTGCCAAACCCCAAGTATTGACCAAAGAATCCAAGAGCCCGAGGTCCAGCAACAACAAATCCAATGATGACTCTTGAAGCCACTGCACCAACTACTAAGCCACCAAAGTTCAAGCTCATCAGCTTGAGTGAGAAGGGCTTTCGACCTAGTGCAATAACTATGAGCACAATAAATACGGCTATAGCAGAGAGCCAAGCATGAGGCTTGACTAGAGATGCGACCCCCAAAGCAGCGCCTGCAATTAGCCAGTCTCTAAATGAATACGACTCAATTGCCCTCAATACTGTAACGAGAATTAATCCAATAAAAAACATATACATCGATTCTGGAAGAAACATCGATGTGTAGACATTGAGCGGCGACAAGGCCGATGCAATCATGAATCCGTAAGAAACCCAAAAAGGAACGAACTTTATGCCAATCAAAAACAGAGTAAATACGAACCCTAAGAAAAAGAAAATGTTAAGGACTTTGCCGCAGGCATAGAAACCTTCTCCACAGAGATTTGTGGATTGATATACAAAATGAAAAAGATAATTGGACAACTCGCCCATTGGGGATGGATCCCAAGGTAGAGCCTTGCGAGCATTTACCGAATACACATATTCGTCGCCAAGGATTGCAGGATTCACCATCCAAACCCTCGAGTAAATCCAGCCGCCAAGGGGCAGCAAAGTACCTACGGCCAGCAGATTTTTCCATGAGCTCAGATAGCTCTTTGCTGTGGTCAGCATATTGATTTTCACCTTATCTGCCTTGGGATCCGAGGCTCAGATTGCACATCGTAGGAAAGAAAGGAGAGAAGTAACTGAACCCCCAAAATCAAGGCTACTGCGCTAGCTGTTACTTGGCCAGCCGTTGTGGCAATGCCTGCTGCAGAAGCAGTCAAATACGAGCTAAGTCCGAACCAGGTTCCAAAAACAAGCAAGGAAATGCCTAATGGAAGTTCAAAGCTACCGACTGACCACTCTCTGAGGTAGTAGCGGTAAAAAATCCTCTTCAAGAAATTAATACTGTGCCTCCATGGAAACTCCCATAGCACCTTTGAGATTTTTAAATTACTCTTCTCATCTCCATACAGAGCAACCATTGGGACATCTGTAACGACACAATTCGCAATGCTGAGCCTGAAAAGCATATCTGACTCAAAGAAATAACTTCTTCGAACTTTATCAAGATTTATCGCTTCTAGGGCTTTTCTATGTATGGCGGTAAATCCGTTGGTTGGATCCGTGACGGTCCAATATCCAGATGAGACCTTTGACCAGAGCGATAACACGGCATTGCCAAATATTCTTAACTTCGGCATACCAAAAAGGTTTTCTAAACTGTCGAAACGGTTTCCTTTGGAGTAATCCGCATTCCCCTCAAGCACTGGTCTTGCGATAGTCGGAATTAGCTGGGGATTCATTTGCCCGTCACCGTCAATCTTCACAACAACGTCCATACCCTCAGTTATTGCAGCCTTGTATCCAGTTATGACGGCCCCCCCAACTCCTCGATTCTCTGCGTGACTGAGAACCTGAATCCTCTTATCTTTGATTTGAGACCTTACGAATTCACCTGTTCTCTCAGGGCACGCGTCATCAATTACGTAGATACGGGAAACTTCTCTGCCTATTCCTTTTATTACACCTTGGATGTGACTTCTAACGCGGTAGCAAGGAATCACAACAGCAATGAGTGGTGATGAGCTGCTTTTTTGGGCTGCGAGTTTGGTTGCCAACTTCCCTCCAACTCTCTTTTCTGCCAGATACTTACTGTCTGATTCAATTGACTAACCCATAGAAGAGCTTAATCTAGTGGCGCAGGTTGTCCCAGTTTCTATGGAGCTTAGCCGTCGAAAAAACGAAATTTACGACGCGATCCGAAAAATCACTAATCTCATAGCCCTCAGGTAGCGAAGGTTTTGATTTCTGCGACTTGACAAGTTCAACGGATTGAACAAGGTTTACCGGATTTAGCCCTGTTAGGACCATCGAACCGGTCTCCAAAGCCTCGGGTCTTTCAATGGAATCCCGAATTGAAACAGCTGGAAATCCGATTATTGCCGATTCTTCGCTTATGGTTCCAGAGTCAGATACGACACAGTAGGCATTCATTTGAAGATTGTTGTAATCCAGATATCCAAAAGGTTCGTGAAAATCAATTCCGCTAAGGTCAATTTTTTCCGAGTTGGCCAGCCGTGCTCTTGTTCGAGGATGGGTCGATACAAGGATTTGCAGAGAAAATTCATTACGCAGTGCTCTAAGGCAATCTAGAACCAAAGACAGCCTAGCTGGTAAGTCCACGTTCTCTTGCCTATGGACGCTGACGAGGATGTAAGAGTCTTTCTTGAGCTTCAGTTCCAAAAGCACCTTGGAAGATTCAATCTTTTGCTTGTAGTGCGAAAAGATTTCTGCAATCGGGGATCCAGTCTTTTGGATTTTTCTCGGGTGAATTCCTTCGCTAAGCAAATTACGCATTGAGTAATCGTTGTAGGGCAGGTTGAAGCTTGCGACGTGATCGACCATTTTGCGGTTCAGCTCTTCTGGAACATTTTTGTCAAACGATCGATTTCCCGCTTCCATGTGATAGACGGGAATGTGCATCCTTTCGGCAACTACCGCTGCAATAGCTGAATTGGTATCACCGAGAATCATCACGGCATCTGGTTTTTCCTTGACGAAGACTTCTTCAGCCTTGCGAAGCGTGTCCCCCATAACCGATCCCATGGAACTGGTGTCAACATCCAGGTAGTAGTCAGGTTGCCTAAGCCCAAGATCATCAAAGAAAACCTTGTTGAGCATTGGATCACTGTTTTGCCCGGTGTGGACCAATACGTGATCGGTGTGGGCATCAAGTTTTGGAATCAACATGGAAAGTCTGATGATTTCGGGCCTGGTGCCGACAATTGTGACAACCTTGAGCTTTTTCAATTGCCTAGCTCCTGTCTGACCTCGGGAATGGTTAGCAGAAGTTTCTTCACGCCTTCCACATCAAGTCTTTCGGTGTTGTGTGAGGTGTAGGCCTCGAGCGATTCATTTCTAGGCTGCCCTTCCTCAAAGAAGAGCGAGTAATTCAGGTCGCGGGCATCAAGGGGAACTCTAAAGTACCCCCCGAGATCTTCTGAGTGGGCTCTCTCTTCCGTGCTTAGAAGAGATTCGTAAAGTTTCTCGCCATGGCGGAATCCAATGACCTGAACTTGGCCTTGCTTTCCACCGAACATTTCAATTAGCGCTTGAGCCAGAACCTCAATCGTCGAAGCTGGGGCTTTCCTGACAAACAAGTCACCGGTCTTGGCATTTTCAAAGGCATACTCAACCAGGTCTACTGACTCAGCCAGAGACATGAGAAATCTCGTCATAGTTGGGTCGGTGATCGTGATTGGCTTACCTGATTTGATTTGGGAAATGAACAGCGGAATAACAGAACCCCTGGAATACATAACATTTCCATAGCGAGTGACTGCGATGGTGGTATTGGAGTCTTGGTAATCCCTGGCAAAGGCCTGCGCAGTTTTTTCCATGAGTGCTTTGGACATTCCCATGGCGTTAATTGGATAGACAGCCTTATCTGTGCTCAAACAAACGACTGACTTAACCTCGTTTTCAATGGCTGAGCGAAGGACGTTGGCTGAGCCGTTAATGTTGGTCTTAACGGCTTCTAAGGGGAAAAATTCAGCTGATGGGACCTGCTTCAGAGCGGCAGCATGGAAAATCAGGTCTGAGCCCCTGACCACCCGCTCTACCGAATCCGAGTCCCGAGTGTCGCCAATGAAGAAACGAACTCGGTTATCAGCCAAAGTGTGCCGCATAGCATCCTGCTTAGCCTCATCGCGGCTAAAGATTCGAATTTGAGAAACTTTTTTACCGAGCAAATACCTGGCCATGTTCGACCCAAATGAACCCGTACCACCAGTAATTACTACCGTTGAACCCTCAATTCTGCGAGCCATTTGTTCCCTTCGCCTGAGTCAGGTCCTCTTCAGCAACAAGTTCGCTGATTAAGTCAAAAATAGTCGGAACTTCAGCATATCCAGCTAATTGCCACAGTTTCTGAGAAATTTCTGGACTCACGCTGATAAGGGTCCGGTTCACATTCTTACTGTCCTCATGCGGAGATAACTCGAGATCGGTGCGCTTTGATGAGTCGCGGAGTTGCTTCAGCATTTGGTATTTGGATTGAAAGTCAAACGGAATCCAATGGTGCTTGCCTGAAATGAACTGACCCGAGCGAAACACACCAAGAGTCATTTGAGCAAAAGCTTTCGTCGAGACTCCATTCCAGAGATGATTTACATATCCCTTCACTTTCGAACCACTGGGTTGTTTCAAGAACCAATCAAAAAGACTGGAGCCGCTGGGGCTAGCAAAACCGACGATTGAGCAGCGAATACCCATAGTTAACTCAAGAGAATGCTCACCAAGTCGCTTTGTCAGTCCGTACAAATCATCAGCGTCAGGAACATCTTGCTCGCTATAACTTCCTTTGTCTCCACTAAAGACGCAATCGGTAAGAATTTGAATAACCGAAGCACCCGTGCGTCGAGAGGCATCTTCAAGCATGTTAGGAAGAATCGAATTAGCGTGAATGGACGCAAGAGTATCAAAATTGTAATCACCCGAAGACTTTTGGGGAATCCAACCGACACAATTTACGAGTAAGTCGGTTTCAGACAAATTAAGTCCATCTAAATTTTTTCTCGCCGATTCTGTTTTAGATACGTCAAATCCAGATGTCCTGCTTAGTGCAATCGTTGGAACTTCTCCGGCCGTAAACTCTCGGAGGACTCTACTCCCCAACATTCCATTCGATCCAAGGATGATGGCCCTCTGAAATTTGATCACTTTCCACCAACAATTCTTAAGAGCTGTCTCTCGAAGGCCTCAACTGCGCCTTCTCTCGAAAATATCTTGGCAACGTCGGTTTGATTTTGTCTGCCAATTTCCTGAACATTGGGATTATTCATAAGCTCACAAGCCTTGGAAATCACTTCCGCTGGGGAAGAAACAAGGCTCAGGCCTGGGAATTGGCCAAATGTTTTTCTTAGACCATCGAGGTCTGTTGAGACTACCGGCAATCCGCTGGCCATGTATTGAAGGACCTTGTTGGGAAAAGCTGCATTTGAAACCAGCGTTCTATGCATGGAATTGATTGCCAGATCAGCTGCGCCAAGGTATTTGGGGAGGTCGGCAAATCCAACAAAGCCAGTGAACTTCACTCGTTCAGATATACCTAGCTTCCTAGCAAGGTTCCTAAGTTCCTGCTCCTGCTCTCCGCCTCCAATTAGTAAAAGTTTGAGACTTTCATCCTTGGTCTTCGCGAACTCACCAAGCGCTTCAGGAAGTCCAGAGAAATAGAAGAAGCTACCCATATAGGTGATCACTTGATCGCTCTCTGAAAAGCCAAGTTTCTTCCGGTACTCAGAGCGAAAAGAGCTTGCGTTTTTGAAGTGAGAAAGGTCTAGCGGAGGAAGATCGACTGAAACGCCTTCTCTTCTAGCTCCCATCGAAATGCAGTAGTCGGCCATAGCCGAGTTATTGGCAGAAACATAGGATGCGTTTTTATAAATAAATTTCTCAGCAAGCTTGATTAGAGGCGAGAAAAGATTTTTTCGAATTTTGTGGCTGACATCCAAGGCGCGAAAGACATAAGGGATGCCTGCTTTGCGCGAAACGTCTAATGCTTGCCACCCAGAAGTTGGAACCGAAAAGCTAACAACAACATCCGGCCTGAAGTCCGCTAGAACCTCTCTAAAAGCCGATCGGAAAGTGAGTGCCGTCTTTAGTCGCCCTAGTAGTGTTCCCGCAGCGTTCTGAGGTGTATAGAGAGTTACTTTGGCCTCTTTGGCAGCCCTACCGTTGATTTCAGATTTGAAGCCTTGTTCTGCTACCTGCTTGCTTGTCCAACCTTCCGGAAAATGAACAAAGCCAATCTGATGTCCTCGAAGTGCCAAATATTCAGGAAACTCATGCATCTCGAATATCGGTTTATCCAGATAGTTGACTTCATGCAGAAAAAGAATTCGCAAGTCGATACCTATCGCGATGGAAGCCTTTGGCTCTAGGAGTGAGTCTAGCCAGCCCTGCGAGCCTCGCGGCGCTGCCTCTGCTCCGCTGGATCTGGAACGGGAACAGCGGAGATGAGCCTTCTGGTGTAATCCTCTTTTGGATTCTTCAGAATCTGATCCCTGTCGCCAACCTCGACCAGTTCACCATTCTGCATCACAGCAATGCGGTGGGCGAGCATGTCAACCACAGCCAGGTCGTGAGAGATAAAGAGGCAGGCGAACTTCAGTTGCTCCTGCAGTTCTAAAAGAAGCTCAAGGAACCTAGCCTGCACAGAAACATCCAGCGCTGAGGTTGGCTCATCAGCAATCAGAAGATCAGGTCTGAGGGCAATGGCTCTGGCGATACCAACTCTCTGCCTCTGCCCTCCAGAGAGCTCGTGAGGGTAGCGGTTTCGATATGACCTTGGTAGCTCAACCGAATCCAGTAGGTCCTCGACCATGTTGTTTAGAGCATCGCCTTCGGCTCTGCCCGCCAGCAGTAGCGGCTCGCCGATGCTCTCTCCAATGGGAAGACGAGGGTTTAGTGAGCTTCCTGGGTCCTGGAAAACAATGCCGGTGTGTTGGCGAAGGCTTCTCAGCTTCTTCTGGTCAGCTCCCCCGATTTCCTCTCCAACGAGCTTGATTGAGCCCTCAGAGATAGGCAGAAGGCCAATGGCGGCCCTTCCAACCGTGGTCTTGCCCGAGCCTGACTCTCCCACCAGTCCCAGAATCTCCCCCGGATAGATCTCGAAGGAGATGTTTTTGGCGGCGGTGAAGGCAGGTACTCGTCCACGCTTTGGATAAGTAACAGAGACGTTGCTCAGTGCCAGCACCGGCTGCTTTGCGCCATCGGTAGTTAGCTCACGCTTTGCTGCCTTACCGAGCTTAGGAACGGCTGCCAGCAGAGACTGGGTGTAGGGGTGCTGAGGTCGATTGAAGATCTGGTCGGCTGAGCCTTGCTCAACTGTGTAGCCATCCTTCATCACCAAGATGCGGTCGGCCAAATCTGCCACCACGCCCATATCGTGAGTAATCAGGACAACCGCTGAGTTGAGCTTGTCCTTGAGATTTCTCATCAGATCCAAGATCTCAGCCTGAACTGTCACATCGAGGGCAGTGGTGGGCTCATCTGCTATCAGTAGTCCTGGATCACAGGAAAGAGACTGCGCAATCATTGCCCTTTGTCTCTGACCACCGGATAGCTGGTGGGGATATTTGTTAAAGCTCTTCTCTGGCTCCGGAATCTCCACCAGCGTCAGAAGCTCAATGGCCTTTTCTCTAGCCTGCTTCTTACTCATTGGAAGGTGAGTCTGCAGAGCCTCAACAATCTGGAAACCAATTGTGTAGACAGGGTTCAGGGCAGTCATTGGCTCCTGGAAGATGTAGGCAACTTCTTTGCCACGGAACTTCCTGACCTGGTTTTCAGGCACTCCAATCATCTCTTGGCCACGGACCTTCACTGATCCTGTGACGCGGGCATTGGAGGCAAGAAGTGACATCAGGCCCATCTGGGACGAAGACTTACCAGATCCAGACTCACCGACGATGGCAAGCACCTCACCGGCAGCCACCTCATAGTTCATGTCGATGGCTGCTGGATACCAGACACCATCAACCCAGAACTCAACGTTGTAATCAGATACCTTCAGCACGGGTTCATTAGCCATTTATTCGCTCCTTACGTGCAAAAATCACAGGGTGAAAAGACCTACCTCCAGCTATGTGATTGCCATCTTCGCAATCATCATGGCCAGCCTCGCCCTTGTTCAAACTCTCTTCTTCTCGGAAGCCGAAGCGGGCAGAAGAGGCGCAGCAATTGTTCTTCTGGCTCTCGGACTGGTCTTCGCCTACTACGTCATCCCCTACCTGGACCTGCGCGAGGACCAGCTGGTCGTCGTTAATCCGATTTTCAGACATGACATTGGTCTTGGCGCGATCGAATACGTTGACACCCGCTACGCGCTGAATGTCGGCGGAGAGTTTGGAAAAGTTTCCGCTTGGGCGGCTCCCGCTCCAGGAAGACTTAGACACCGAACCCACTCGAGCGAAGACTTTCGAACCCTGAATCTCAAAGAAGGGGCGAACGTAAGACCCAGCGATTTGCCCAGCACCATATCTGGTTCCTACGCTCTGCTGATCAAGCGAGCGCTCGAAAAGCCTCAGACCAACGTGACCTACACCAAGCGAATCAACACTCTGGGTGTTGGACTGATTCTGTTGCCAGCTCTGGCCGTTATCTTTACGCAACTGACTTAGCCTTTGCTGCTTTGGCGATTTCTCTGTCCTTCTTGGTGATCTTGCGCTTCTGACGAGGATCGAAGGCATCTCTCAGGCCATCACCAATGAAGTTGATGCAGAGTGC
>VFQS010000973.1_pt1 | contig 28130 bp, 30 predicted proteins | sample 3512361 | NCBI WGS metagenome assembly VFQS01 (sample SAMN10412375, study PRJNA504923) | tailings metagenome | isolation source: Relicate 1 Philex TSF3 active mining | place: Philippines
GCAAACTTGCCGCACTTGCCCATACGCCAGACGCCCAGGAGCGTGCCATCGCAGTTACTATCATATACAAGCGCATTCGCCATGCATTTCGCCGACTTTTCCATGCATATGTGTGGCGTAAAATTGCTGCCCGCTCAGCAGCCGCTGGCCAAGCCGACGATCCAGTCACACTGGAGCCTATACGCAAGCCGGTCCATATCACAGACATACCAGGCCGTTGGTGCTATACATTCGAAGCATCCACGCTATATAATAGCATCCGCGCCCAACTTCGTAATTGCAGTTATGGGTGGCCTACGCCGGTTGCCCCGCGAAATCCCTATACAAACAGCCCCCTTAAATGGCAGCAAATCTGGTCGGCGCGGCGCCAATTGCTGGCGCACGGGCTCGCCTGCTGGGAACTCGAGGCGTTTATTGAGCGGTCCATGAAGACCGACCAGTTTTTGCGGAGTTTCGGGCCGGCATTATACCAAGACATGCAGTTGCGTGAACTCTCCACTCACGAAAATGTGGATGCGTGTGAGCGGCTTGTGGATTTTATAATAGAAATGGGCGATTATACTGGCGAGGAGGTCGACGACATCCATCTAATTGCTTTTAAAATGGCATTTATAGATCCACAGATGTGCAACCATCCATATCTAGTGGCATGGAAAATGCTTTATCGACGATATTTACTCACATGTCCAGATACATCATTTGAATCGTCCACCCTCATCCATTTTAATAACACCATTCACCGCAACTTGCAATCCACCGCGCGCCTATATTTACAGATTTTCGACGAGTTTTATAGAGATTATGCTGGGGAAGACGATGTGTGAATTCGGCGATGCGTGGAATAAAAATACCGGGTAAGCATAAGCATAGACCGCATGGAAGAACCACCGCACCGTCGTATAGGAATTGTTGCAATGTCTCGAACGGGGGCCATTTCGGATGCAGTTAGGGGATGTTTTGAGGAGTTGGGTTGTGATATATATAGTGTGCCGTGGTTCACGGACAATTTGTATGAACTTATAAAGTCTAGTCCAATTACGCACTGGTTTTTCACGGGAAATACACACGATTATGTGACGGAATATGATTCGCCGCGCATTGACCGACGGATTTACAGGCTGCGGTCGAAGTTGATGTTTTTCGTATGCTACTCGCATCAATTGCTTTGCCAGGCGGCAGGCAGCCCTATTCACACGGCGGAACGGCGAATACATGGAGACTATGCAGTGATTCGCTTGAAAAAAGATGCGATCTGGAACGGAGTTGCCGACTTGGAGCCTTTTATGGCATGGTATAAACAGTATGCACATTGCACACAACCGCCGCGGGGATGGACGGTAATTGCACGACTGGGTGGACACATTGCGGCTATGCGACGAGGGCACAATTACAGTTTCCAGGTGCACCCTGAGCGGCGCGCGGAAACATACCAAATACTAGAAAATTGGCTGTGTATGTTGCCGCCGATTGATGAAGGGGCTGAATATAGTGTGTTGGGCGAGTGGTTGCGGGGATTTAGTTTTTTCGATCCTTCTGGGGACTTATAATAGAATCCCCGCACAGCGGGGATTTATGAGCGACAGAATGGAGCGGCTTTAATCCTGAGGGAGACTTATGACTAAATTCCAACGCGCCCAAACATTGCAGTTAGGGAATTGACAGCGGGCTCGGCGGCAGCTCGGGCGGCGAAGCCTGGATCAACTGGCTCGGGTGCGGGGGCGGGCTCCTCCGCCACCCTATATCCGCGCCCAACGCGGTCCAGGACCGCCAAGATTTCGTCAAACCAGAGCGCCCCTGCGGCGTCCAGTGCGGCCCGCTGCTCTTCTATCCAGGCTCGTGCAGTATATGTGCACCCTGGTATAACTGTCATTTGCGTGGGAAGCCACCGTGAAATCCATTGCATAACATATGGCCGCTCCACCTGGCTCAAGCAGCCCTCCCCGTGCGATTTCGCCTGGCAGTCCGCCGACCATTCGTCGGGCCAGTCGCACGCACCGAACGCATCCTCCATAAATGCATCCCAGCCAGCCGTGTCATAACCCGTCCAGGCATATCCGTGCTCCGCCGCCGTCGCATTCCAATAACGCGTCCCCTTAAGAGCAGCCCACGCATGCCACAACTCGCCCATTGTCGACTGCGTCTGACGCATTCGACCACGCGCGGTCTCCCATTTTAGGCAATCCCGTGGAATTGTATATACACGCCCTGCCACTGTCCCTGCCCTGTCCTCCCATTCATCCATTACAACATCTATGCGCGACCGCACATCAGGCGCGGCATCCCTAAATGCAGCCACACTTGCGGTCCACTCGGCGTCCCCCAGGCATGCCGCCCAGATTGTCGCGTAGCCGGCCAGATCCCACCACACATCTACCGTCCCTTCGTGCCACCCGAGCCCCTTGACACTGTTCAAGGCACCGATGCGGGCAAGACCCTCGGCCCGTGCAGGAAATTCCGCATAGATTTCGCGCACCAAGGCCGCCGACGAATCGGCCGCCTTCCATGCAGCCGCCGCCCCGCGCACATCACGCGCCGCCATACACATCCTAAATGTATTTGCCGGCGAAAGCCCGCAATTCCGCATATAATCTTTGCAACACATAACAGCAAGGACCGCCATGGAGCCATCAGACAGGTCCCGTGGAAGTCGCAGAAGACGCTCGGCGAGGACGAGCAATATGCGCCCGTCTTCGCCGGCGTCCAGGCCCAGATCACGGGCATCAAGGAAATCGAATAACCACCGCAGGCGCCGTGCGCCCACAGTAAACACCCAGAGATCCACCATTGCCGCCGACAACAGGTCTAATTCGTCCGATAGATATAACTCGAGCGCCCAAAACATTCCCTCGCTTACCCGGCGCTCCACCACACACATCCTAAATGCAGCGACAACTTCATCCAGACGGTATAAATTGCGTGAAAGGCTTGTGCGCATTTTACAGTGGCTTGATGCCCGACCAAGTGCAGATAAAACCGGTCAAATTTTCCAGGACGCTAGTGCAGACAGACAGCCGGCCATGGAAGATCCCGCACATGAAATTATACCACGCCTCTGGCTCGGCAATCGCGCCGCTGCCCGATCCGAAGATTGGCTCCGTGAACACGGCATAACAGTCGTGTTCAACGCGTCAAAGGATATTCCATTTGCGAACGCGGCTCGCCAGCAATACCGTATACCGGTCGACGACAACCTCGAGGAGGAAGAAATACGCAATATGGCACTATGGGCACCCGAAATCATCTACAATGTGCTGAAGCATTACTACGCCGGCGACACGATTCTCGTGCATTGTTTTGCGGGTATGCAGCGGTCCGCCGCCATTGTCGCCATGACTCTAATTGCACTGAAACAGATGACCGCGGAGCAGGCCATCGCATTTGTAAAGCAGCGCCGGCCGATTGCATTCCATACTGGTGTGAATTTTGAACGGTCCATTAAGGAGTTTGAGCGGTATTACAGGGAAGAGTTGATGCCGCGGCTAATGCAGGGCGCTCGTCAGAGTCCCAAGTAATGCAATTAGGGTGGTGCAGGATCATCATTCTCCTCTGGAAAAAAGTCCACATCAGGTGCCGGCACAGGCGGCAGGTCAGTCCTATCGGCGTTCTGCGCAACAATCGTAAGTGCATCGATGCCGGCCCGTCGGTCCCTGATTTCGACCGTGCCGACATCCATAAACATCTCGGGGCTGTAGCCGGCCGCCGCCTCTTCACCATTGCCACGGGCATTTTTCGCAAACAAAATGCCCGTTTCACGGTCCCAGTAATTCTTGCCGCCGATGCCGGCGCCGCACAGCCACAGTTGGAGAGGAGCACGCATCATATACCTATAATCATTTACGATTGTCTCAATGCCACCTGCGTGCACATCGGCAGTCGTCAAGCACTCGTAATGGGGCAGGAAATAGGAGCCAAATACAAGACGCGCTGGCTTTGCCTGTGCCCGTGCCCGGTCCTTCTTCTCAATGGAAAATCCCGCCCAAGGCCGAGCATTCAACAGCGCCCCATTAAAGAAGTTGCGATCCGTCACGCGCATTGATGCGGCGACCTCCTTGCGGATCTCCGCCAGAACGAGCGCATCACCTTCCTCTTCGGTTGCTGCAGCCCGCAGCATCCGCTCACGCACCCACGATGTATCGGCACGCTCCGTCCACAGCGTCCCCCCGACGAATTCCGTTTCGCCGACCGTCGCCGTCTTCTGGCAAAGCACATGGATATTCGAATAGAGCGCAGTTTCCTCGTAGAGCCGCCGCAGATTAAGGCGGAAACACCCCTGCCTATTTGAAGTATACTCGGCCGGCCCAGGCACCAGCATCACACGATCAAACTCGGCCGCTGCCGCGCGCAGGAAATTCCGCCCACCAATCGTCCACGGATTCACCGTATTCCCTAAAAGCAGCAGCGTGGGTGCCACCGGCTTAATCAGGCGCCCGAACGGCATATGGGAACTTGCTTCGAAAAACTGGCTGGCAAACTGGAGGCGCATTACATATAAATCGCAGCCGGCCCTTAGATTATCGTCGGTAGCCACATTAGTAGCCACCCACCGACCCATGTTAGAAGCCGCCGCAGCATCACTCGTTGGCCAGTCGATACTTTCTTTATATCCGATCGCAGTCAAGCGCATTGATGCATCAATCGCCTCCCAGATGCTGGTCCGCTTTGCCACCTTTCCTCTAATTGCCTTTCTTTTAGGAGGTCCCAGTTCTTTAGCGGCGACCTGGGGGTCGGCCCGTGAAGCCGCGACCAGTGTCGGCTTGGGTCTTATGAATATTCTCCATATTTACTCGTCGTATGTGGCGTTTGACGAACTCCAGGCGGGGCTGTCGATGTCCATTTTCTACATATATCCTATCTTGGGAATCCTCGGGGCCCGCATTTTCTTCGGCGAGCGACTCCACGCGTGGATGTTCCCCTTTTTCGCACTCGCCTTACTTGCAATCTATATCATTTCAACGGTGGCCCCTGAAACTGTCGTGTATGAAAAACCTGCGGCAGCGGAGACCACGGGCCACAGCAGCACCCGTGGTGTCGTGGCGGCCCTAATTGCAGCCTTGACGGAAGCCGTGACATATATTGCGGTGCGTGCATCACCGACGGATAATCCGTATGCAAATATCCACCGCGTCTACTTGGGAGGTCTTTTAGGGATGCTGGTGGCGCTGCCATTCATCCGCGACAAAATCGACCTGACGGCGGGCACGGCAGGTCAACTAGGACTCTTTAATGCGCTCATCGGATTTGCCGGTTATGCGTTGCTGTATTGGTCGGCGCGCTTCTTGCCAGCGTATGTATATGCTGCAATGGCGTTTGTTGGTGTGGCGGCGGCCTATGCATTTGGTGTGGCATTTGTGGGGGAGACCCCGAACGCACAGGCTGTGGGCGCTGCGGGACTGCTATTAGGAAGTGTGGGTGCGGTGCAGGTGTTGGCAGGGAAAGCGGTGTGAAAGTAGAATGTCTGCTGCTGCCGGCACCGGCTTAGGAACTTCTAAAAGTGGTGCTGCGCCTGCGCCTGCTCCTGCGCTGCCACAGGCCCCCGATACGGCCATCCAGGTGGCCCCCGTGGCCCAGCCCACCACTCTAACTGCATCACCCGCGGCTCCTGCATATAAACCCCCACGGCGCTCCCGAGGTATATTGTGCTGCCGGCGCCCCCATTATGACCACATAGCCACCGTTATAAATCGTATGGAGAGCCTTACACCCTCCCAGAAAGACATTGTTCATGAGCGCTATGTCCAAATGTTGCGCTCCTATGCAACCCGTGCCCATGCATACGCCATGGCCTTCCACGGACTTCGCCTAATAGTCACCGTCGGCAGTCTTCTTGTGCCGGCGCTGCTGTCCGTCCAGCAACTGGAAAATCACAAGGACTCCATTTATTGGTTCACTTGGGCCTTGTCGCTCGCAGTCACAATGTCGAATGGTGTGTTGACGTTGTTCAAAGTCGAGAAGAAGTATTACTATTTATACACCGCGTATGAACTTATGCACTCCGAAGGCTGGCAATTCATATCCCTAACTGGAAAGTATGGGGTCCATGGAACACTCCGCAAAGAAGGCGCACCGGCATTTACACATCAGACCGCATTTGAACATTTTTGCCATTATGTGGAGAAACTGAAGTTGCGGCAAGTGGACGACGAGTATTACAAAGTAATCAACACAGCCAATGACCAGGCCACTACGGCAGACGGTGCGGCGACGGTCGCCGGTAAAAGTATGATGAATTTGCAAACGCCTGCTGAAAAGACGGTGGCCGATTTGGCTGCGCGGATTGTTCGGACAGCCCCTAAAGACACCCTCGACCAGTTAAAAGAATTCACGGAACTGCTGGCGAAGCCGACGGCAGCCGCGGCCGACACAGGAAAATCGAAGTAGATAAGTAGAAATGCCCCCCAAACATATGTCAAATTTCACACGGAATGCGCAGCGTGCATTTAGGAAGAAGCACGGCAGAAGTGCAACATTCCGCGAGACTCAGAGTATGCGACGCGCGGAAATTCTGCACAGACGGCGTGCAAGTCATGCTGCGTCTCGCCCATATATGAATACTATACCAGAGGGTGCAAATAATGGCAATTATGGCATGATGGATGAAAATAATGCTATGGCAGGTAATAATGAGGCTCAAGTGATGCCTGCTGCTGCTGCCGCCCCTGCAAACAAAAAGAAATGGGCAAATATGACTAATGAAGAAAAAGAGGCTGTTCGCCAGGCTAAGATAAAGACTGCAAAGGCCAAAGCAGCAAGATCTAAACGGATTGCTGCAAAATCTCAAAAAACGCGTGCAGCTCGGCTGGAGAAAGAAAAGGAAAATGCTAAAGTTACCGCGGCTCAAAAGGCTGAAAAACGACTAGCCCAAAAGATGGCCCGTGAAGCACGTGCTACTAAATTTGCTGAAATAAAAGATGCGTATGCTGCTCGCATTGCTGAGGCACAGGCGTTACGCGAGGCTGGCAATGCTGCCGGCGCCGATGCAATGGAAGATGAAATACGTAGAGACATTCGCGAAGAGGAGGAGAAGGAATTGGGGCCAGTTGGGATAGAGGATTTGCTTTCTGCACTTGGTCTCTAAATGCAAAAATAATAACACCAATTAATAATGGAAGCGGGTGCACATCACACACCTATGACGCCTGATAGATGCCAGGCAATGGATAAAGGGGCGCCGTGTGAGCGGCGGCCCATGAGCCGCAATATGCCGTTTTGTGGGGTCCACAAGCAGGCCCGCGGAAAGAAGTCGCCAATGTCCGGTTGGGAGCCGTTTTACGCACCGTCGCTCTATAATGGTGTAAAAGTCATGAAGCGGAACCATAACTGTTTCTCATACGCCTTCGATATATTTGACCCACCTGATCCTGCTACATGTAATAAGGGCAGCGACGGTGTATGTGATTCGGGAACACATCAGCCAGGTATATATGCCGGCTTCGGGAAATTCTCGGCAGACGGCACAAAATATTGCCCAGACCTGCTTGGGCGGCTATTGGGGGATATGCCGTGGCTGAAGCAGACCACATTTGAGGCGAAGTGCCCGGCTGGATACTCCAAGATTGCCCTCGTAATTGACCCGCGACAGGATTACCATTTCTATCGGCAGGACTCGAACGGGCTCTGGTCGCACAAACCTGGGCAAACGGATGTTACAAATCGCGACTCGCATGGCTATTTGATCTATCGACCTGAATTAGCCAACCGAGATGGTCGCAAGGGGCCGGCCGACAAGGACGGGCTCAATTACAGTATTTTCTGTAGTTATTTGTGCGTGCCGCGGAACCGGCCAGTTAGGGCGCAGAGGGGTGGCCGCAGAAGGACGCGGCGATCCTCACTCTTCCGTAAAAGAAAGACAGAGCGGCGTCGCATTTAGGGTGCGGGGGTTTTCGCCGCCAGCCAGGCCTGCCCGTATTTCTTCACGATTTCGCTCCCAGGCGCCCATTCAGCCAGCGCCTCCACAGCATCCGCCCGCAAAAGCGGCGATGGATGCAGCAATTTATATATGACCGACATTATAACCCCTTTCTTTTCATTATACACTTTGTTTCGTGAAAAGGCAGGATACCTCACAAGTTCATACAGCAAGTTCATAAGTAACGTGCCAACGGACCACGCATCATACTTCGTCCAATTGTGCGTCCACCAGGCCTCAATATCCCCCTTCAAAAACAGTTCGCTGCTCCGCGCGTATATACCCAATTCCTCCACATCCATCCTAACTGACTTCCCCATAAGCAGTCGGCGCACCTGGAGCGGATAGCGCTTGATCGCCGTCGCCTCGACAGCGGCCTGCAGAGAAATCCGTTTGCTAGTATCTCTATACCACCGCGCATCCCACAGAGACATTTCCGGTGGAATCTGATTATAGGCCACGGAAAACGGCCACAGGTCGTCCAGGGTATACTTGCCCTTCTTCATAATAAACGCCATACCAAAATCGATAATCCGTGGAATCCCGTCACGGTCAATTAGGTAGTTCGCAGAATGCAGGTCGCGATGCACCACGCCGCCCAGCGTCATAAGTGCAGCCGCTTCCAATATATGCTGGCCAAATGCATGGAAATCGAAGGTCTCTACGTTCAAATGTCGTGTCCGCCACATTTCCCACGGCACACCCCCATACGGAATCTGGATCATTGTGGTGATTTCTCCCCGGCCGGCCGTATAATGTTTGCACTTTCTCCAGTCGGCCTCGTATTTGCCGATATTTGGCGGGGGTGCACATGACCCGTCGCGACTCAACACAAAATACTTTGCGGCCTCGGGAAACTTTCGCAAAATCGCTGCCACGGCTGCCTCGCGCTCCAGACCGGCGTCGGCCGTCCCCACTTTAATGACATCGTCTTTATGGCTGGCGTCGAGAAACTTTCCCGATTTACACGGAATAATAGGGCGAAAGACACAGCCGTATGCCCCCTTTCCTATATAACTACCCCCGGTGGTGAACATACTTTCCTAATTGATAGTGCCGGTTTTTGCTCCAAAGTATGTTTCGCGGGATTGAAAAGAATGCGAGCGGCCTTGGGTGTGGCAGCGATAGGAATCTGCCTGATAATAGTCTGGGAGATGATGGTGCCCCGACATGTAAAAGAAAGTTTCACAGACGGCCTGGCCGATAAGCCGAATCTCAAGAACCCCCTGTGGGCGCAATTTATGCCGTCCCGTGCCGACGTCGGAGAGTATCGTGAAGAGGACGGCTATGTGGCTGATAAGCGGTATTTCCACGGCTATGTGGACGTCCAGCGACTTGGGCTGGCGCGCGATTACTGTCGCATGGTGGTGCCGAAGGACGGGTCGGATGACCAGGCGTTTTTCGCATGTGCCCTCGCCGGCACGGATAACAAGTCGTCAGTGAGTTTCCGAACGAAGTCCATTAAGGATGGGTTTGTGCGGTCACGGGACAACTATATGCGGGATATACTGGATGAAGGTCGGGCGGCCTACTGTTCGATTGTCAAGGCGGCTCCCGACGCCTTCCAGGCACGCTGCTACAGGGCCGGCGATATCCAGTTTGCCCGCACAGATATCCAGGATACGGACCCACCGGCCAACATCGCGACCTTATTGAACTTTTATGAGGGTATTATGATGTGGTATAGACTGTATGATGATATGCGGGACTATGCCTACAACACATTCTCTACAACGGCCGGCAAAATGACCATTGATGAGACCCCGGACCAGCGCACGACGAAGGCCTTGGAATTCAATGGGATTGACCAGTTTGTGCGGCTGGGGGAGACGAAGAACTTGGCGTTTGGAGATCGCACACCGAACCGCTTTATGCGTGCATTTAGTGTGTGGGTATACTTCGACGAGTTCACCAACAACGCCCACATATTTGACTTCGGGAACGGAGCGGGACAGGACAACTGTTTCCTGGGAATCATTGGGCGGGGCAACGGGGGAATCCAGTCAAATGAAATTCGGGACAGCATTCTTTGCCGTGATCAGTCCACACTGACTGTGCCGGCTGCGCCATCGGGTGCCCAGGAGGCTCCGACGGTGCATCCGACGAAACTGATGCACACTACGGACGCGAACTGCGATGTGTTCGACTGCAAGGCCCCGCAAGTCTACGGACGCCGCATGGGACCTCTAATTGCCGCTGCCACTGCTCCTAATTTTGGTGCCAAGACCGCCGACTTGCTCTACGAGGTGTGGGACGGGAAGGTGCGCAAAATGCGTGTGAAACTCCCGAACGCCATCCAGGCACAGAAGTGGACCCATATTGCGGTTACCGCGAAGAACTTGGATGCATTTGCGCCTGATGTGCAATTCTGGGTGGACGGGCAGTTACTATATACGAAGCCAGCGGGCACCTTGCCTCTCCGCAATTACACCACACATAACTACCTCGGCAAGTCTAATTGGGCTGCTGTGACATCGCAGTATGAAAATGCGGACGAACTCTTTAAGGGGAAGATGTTCGACTTCCGAGTGTATAAGACGCCGCTGCCGGCGAAGAAGATTAGCGCGACGGTCGCATGGGGGCGCGAGAAGTTGGGGCTGGCTGCTGGAGCCGCCGCTGGGGCACTGGGGAATATGGTGTTTACCAAGGAACTCACGCCTGACGAGCAGTCGCGACTGGCCAAGCAGGAGGCGACCCTTGTGCGCGATGATACACAGGCTCGCCTGGCCGAACGGGCCGCCAAACAGACTCTTACGGGGACACGGTTTAACGCTTGAGTCCACCGCAACCCGTCGCCAGCAATCTCTAAAAGCATTGTAGATGAGTTACATTGATACGACCCCACCGAGCCGCCTCGGTATATATCCGACACTTCCAACTGGCGTGCAGCCGTCCACTGCCATGACATCGTTCATACGCACAGATAGACTGGAAAGCCAGACAATCTTTGCATATGTGAGCAGTTTCAACCAGAATCAGCCTGCTGGCGCTCCCAAATATCAGTTTAAGTCATATGATGACTACATTGCGTATAAAAAAGCGACATTTGCCAATCGGGCCACTTAGGATGTGTAGGGGGTTGGTTGCTTTGGATTTTGGAATTGCCGTGTTATTTCCGCAGACTCGCCGCATAGAAGAAGTCTTGGCGCTGGAAAGCCTTCAATACTTCTTGGAAACCTGCAATTGTCTCCGCCGTCACTTCTAAATGACGGACCATGGGTTTGCGCTTCATTATAGCATCGACGGTTACGCGGGATTTGAGTGGTGCTGGAAAGGCGCCGGCGCTCTCACTCCTGAGCATGGCGGAGCTGGGCACGCGGGCGAGGGTGCTGGGCGGTGCGCCAGTCAGCGAGTTTGGGTTCGAGTCGCTCTCGCCATCCGTCATCAAGTTGGAGGCCGCCGTCGGCACTCTCAGTTCCAATGGGTGTAGGGGTGCGTCCTGGCTCGGGCTCCCAGGTGTAAATCCGCCCGTCGTCTCCGCGGAAGACAGGGATTCCTGATAGAATGACTCGCTCATACTTCATATTGGCTTGGTGGCTTTAAGGGTGCGCCGACGGGTCCGGTTCAAATTTACCTGGCGCTGCCGCCGCTTACGCCGGCCGCCTGTGGTGGGTCGCTGTGTCTCTGCAGCACGCCGACGCTGGTTTGCCTTTAACCGCGCGTAGTTTTTCCCAGTGCGCCCGTGGATATTTGGAAGATTAGCAGGTCTAAATGCAATACGGGCATTGTTGCGCGTTTCATTGTTTTCCAGTGCTTTGGTCAAAAGCGCCGCATAACTTTTAGGGGTATTCCGCAAATGCTTCTTCGTGAATTTTTGAGCGATTCGCTCTACAATGTATGGATTTTTCTCACGCAGCTCATGAATCATATCCAGGCTCTGTGGATTTAGCGCATCAATTACAGGCTTGGGGAGACCACGCTTAATTGCCCGCACGGCTGGCGTTTCGCCCACACCGTTAGGCAAATATGGATTCACACCGAGGTCTATTAGGTCCTTAATAAGTTTAACACGCTCGTCCACCGTTTCACCTGATCTTATTGCATGCGCGTATAAAAATAACACGGTTTCTCCTTCACGGTTTACTGTATTTGGGTCTATATCATGTTCAAATGCATATGTAAGCAATGGCAGAGGATTGCTCACGGCAGTTATACGGGCTAATAGTGCATTATATGCATACAATTGACTATCTTCATATGTTAATGTGCGGTTTGTGGCAAGTTCACTAGACGGATAGTAATCTTCAAATATAATTATGAAATAAGGCAATGGGTTTGGTATACGCCCAATGACTTTCAAAAATTCGTTATATATGTATATTAAATCCAAATCTAATTCGTCACGATAATGCACGCTATATGTAAATGTTTCCACAAATGATATACCACTTATTATTTTCTCAAATAATTCTTTTAACATATTTTTATAACTTGTGGGACTACCTCTTGATCTTGTGTTTTTTCTTATATAAATAAATTCGTTTGCATATATTGCCCCCGCTTCCAATAGCATGCGTGCAGCAACATCATTGCCGCAAAGTATAGCATATCGCAAAGGTGTAAATGTATGTTTTTTTGCAGGTCCTCGCCTAGGTTGGGACGGATCCGTATCAGAAATTTCTTCAATTATATTTATATTTGCACCAGAATCGATTAAGTGTTGCAATACATTATGTGCTTTATGATAAATGGCAAGTGATATAGGATATGTAGGAAGTTGAGGATTATCTACTAAATTTGTAATTGAAACAGAAAGGTATGGTTCTAATGTTTTTAATCTGGGAATTAACTTTGTAATTGTTTCCGCATCGTCAGTCTCGATTACATTTAGTATTTGCTCTTTTTCTTCGTCTGTGAGCCCAGGTGCCGCCGCTGCTGACATATTACAGTATACTATACTATGTCAACAAATAACACAAACCCGTTTGCGCTACCCTAATTGCAGCCCTCGACATACGCGCCAAGCATATTTTAGAAGGCTATTTGTAATTGTTTAATAATTATATTACAAATCTTAATTGAATTTACCGCACAGTTATTAAACACGCCGGTAGCATTGTGAATTGTGTCGATATTTAATGTGCAGTTCTTTTACGTTTAATTGTATGATGACGTCTACGCTTTCTAGTTAGCGCATGCTTGCGCCGTCTTCCGCCATTAATAATATTATTATTATTACTTTTAATAGTAGGCCGCTGTGTTTGTGCAGCACGCCGACGCTGAATTGCCTTTAGTCGTGCATAATTTTCACCAGTTCGTCCACTGGTATTTGGAATGTTAGAAGGTCTAAACTCATTTCCTTTTATTGTTTTGATTCGACTAACAAGATGCGGATTTTTTTCACTTAAATCATTTATCATAGCTTTACTATACGGATTTAATGCATCAATTACAGGCTGAGGAAGACCGCGCTTAATTGCACGCATAGCTGCAGTTTCGCCTTCTTCGCTAATTAAATAGGGATTCACACCGAGATCTATTAGGCCCTTGATGGTTGCCACACGGGATTCCACGGTTTCATCTAGTTCCATACCACGTGCATAATAAAATAATAAACTCTTGTCTCCTTGTCTCAGTTTAGATATGCTCACATTTTCATCTTTCATTTGTTTTAACAGGGGTTCTAAATATTCTATAGTGTTTGCACTATTTCCCGCGTATGTCAAAAATTCATAATATATGTATTTCAGGTCTAAGTTAAAATCTGCATGGTTTTTTACAATATATTCAAATAGTTCAACATATGACACATTATGGGTCACACGACCGTATGGATTATATGCAAGTTTTTGACCATATGGCACATAATTGCTGATTTTCGCTAAGATATCATCTAGCATTTTAATGTAACCATTACTCGCATAAGCATATACAGGAGATCTAACTATAAAACTATTTTTATTGTTATCATGGTAGTTATTTTCATAGTTGTTGTTTCCGTGGTTGTTTCCGTGGTTGTTTCCGTGGTTGTTTCCGTTGTTGTTTCCGTTGTTGTTTCCGTTGTTGTTTCCGTTGTTGTTTCCGTTGTTATTATTTCCGTTGTTATTATTTCCGTTGTTATTATTTCCGTTGTTATTATTTCCGTTGTTATTATTTCCGTAGTTAAAATTGGTCGCGTCCTTATATTTTTTATATAATTCTGAAATAATAGCCTTATCTCCCTTATCGGGATATCTAGCACCCTCTTTTAATAGCATAAGTGCACTAGTAACATTTCCACGGAGTATAGCAACTCCCAGTGCTGTATCAACTCTTTTTGAAACGTGTGTAAAACCACTGTTTGTTTTTTTTATGTCTTTATATCTTGTAATTGCATTTATATTAGCACCTGCATCAATTAATATACGAAGCACATCATTTGCTCCATAATATGCCGCGAGCGACATAGGATATATAGGATTCATAGGGATTTCATGACTATATGTGTTTGAAATATCAACAACAAGGTCTGATTTTATTGCTTTTAATTTATCAATTAATCCACCCGTCATTGCGTCCGCATTATTTGCCGCAATTGCTTCAACTATTTCCCGTTTTTCCTCATTTGTGAGTTCAGGCGCCGGAACCGCTGACATATTACAGTATACTATACTATGTCAACAAATAACACAAATCTACTAGCACTACCCTAATTGCTTCCTTCGACATACTCATCGAGAGCCCGCACAATATCTTTTAGGGACTTGCTAATGGTCGCCGCCAAATGCGCGAGGGGAGTTGCTGCGCCCGCGCCTTGCTGCCGCTCACGCCGATGGACAGGCTGTGTCTGTGCGGGTGCTGGCGCAGCCACGGCTTCAGTGTGTGGCCGCAGCGTTTCCTGTGCTCGCCGGTGCATTATATCATACTCCCTAACTGCACTATCCACCTGGTCGACGGTCAAGCCGGTGGCATTTGCCACAGCATCCTTCGTCATGAATCCTTCCATAAACATCTTCGCCGCGACTTCACGCACCTTCCTAACGACCTCCCCTTCACTCCGCCCGAGATCCCGCGCAGATTCCGCAACTGACCGCGCGCCAGCCAAGTGCTGATATAGTGTCTGTAGGTCGACATCTGTCCACTCTTTTCCGAAGTTTGCCGGCAAATCCATTTAACTGGTCCTTTATGGTCGCTGCGCTTTAGACTAAGTGCCGCCATTCAGCCTATACTGCGGGCCCGCCGACGAGCCGTGGCAATAATCTCCGCGGCAAACATCGGCCGTCCTGTGGCGCTCAATGTGCCTATATCGCAATTAGGAAGATAGAGGTGCATAACCGACGTGCCATACGGGGGTTGCGCTAGTGTCAATGTGTAGCGCGGAGTATTTTGTCGCACATCCTCCATAACTGCCCTCCAGGCGGCCCCGTGAAAAATACGGAAAGCCGCTGCTCGTTCCACCATATCAGTTCCATGTAATTCATATATCCGTGCACATATGCGCTGCACAATTTCGACCGGAACTCTGCCAGCCGCCGTGCTCATATCTACTCTTTCTTCTGAAGCGCCAGGTTGGACAACTCGTCGGCCCGTGCATTGGCCGCGCGCAACACATGCTCAAATTTAACTTCCTCAAATCCCTTCAGAAGCCGCTGTGCCATGCCATGATACTGACGGAGCACAGGATGACGCACCTCATAGGCCCCCTGGATTTGCCGAATAACCAGTTGGGAATCGCCGCGCACCGTCACGCGTTTGATGTCGCGGTCCACGCACATCGCGAGCCCTAATAGCAGTCCCATCCATTCCGCCTCGTTGTTTGTGCAGCGGTCGCCCACATATTTGGTGGCCACCTGGAGTTCGCTGCCGTCCTTGTAGAGCACCGCGCCAGCGCCGGCGGCCCCTGGATTGCCCTTACTGCAGCCGTCGAAGTGGACCACATAGGTAGGCTGCCGCCTGGCTCGCGCAGCATATGCGGCTTGTAGTGTAAATTCTTCAAAACTCTGTGGGCTTATCATATGGCTTGTTTGGTCGGTTCTATATAGGTGCCCACAGAATCTTTCAAATTTACGCACGGGAGGTCATCTAAAGAAAGAAAGCCCTCGACTAAAGTAAAGTATGACAGCCTTGCCGCCAGAGGTCCCGCTTCGCTCACCGCCGGCCGACGCCCAGATCCTCGGAGCAGGTGGTTACGGACTTGTCGTAAAGAACGGCACGCATGCCCTAAAGTTATTCTACACGGGCCCTGGCAATCCGCCAGCAAATCCATTAGCAGAGGCAGAAATTCAAACGAAGGCCGCACGAATTTTGGCCGGCTGCGCCGGTCGCGTAGCACGGGTCCCTGCCGTCATGGCAGCCACCGCACAGTCCGTCGCATGGACCGGCACACCATTCCTAAATGGAATTACAATGGAGGCTGTGGAATCCCCACGAGTCGATGGCAATCAACTGCACATTCTTTTAGGATATGACGGGAGCGACTTGGATACTTTATGGTTGCGTTTGGCGGCCGCCCCACCCGGACCTGCAAATCCTCCGCGGGGATTCTTTGCCGGCGGCGATACTTTAGAAGAACTTTGGGAGAAGCGCGGGAGTCGCTGGACGGTTGAACGGGTGGCTGGCGTAATGGGCCACTCACTGGGCGCACTGATTGCAGGCGGCGTCGTGCCGGTTGACCTGGAATTTGTATATGGGGACGATGACGAAATCTGGCTCATCGACTTCGGACTTTGCCGCGCAGGCCATGTCGACCCGCACACATTCCTAACTGCACGCGGTTCAGAAGGCTTGGCGGGTGAAATCTATATACCACAGGAGGACATGCGGGGTCGCGCGGAGTTTTTGGAGGGGTTTCTAGAGAGCCTACAGGTGGTGTGACAGCGGGGTTAGAAACCCCGCGCTCAGCGATGCCGCTTGCGGCATCTGTGACCAGCATCAATATAAAAATATAGAGACATATATTTGTATATTTATTTATAATCCACCACACATCCCTTAGAAGTCCGCGACTCGCTCCCTTAGAAGTCCGCGACTCGCTCCCTTAGAAGTCCGCGTCCAGCGCAAAGGTCATCGACTCCCGTGAAACTCCCACGCCCGCCTTCGCGTAGGTCGTCACACGCTTCTCGAAGAAGTTGTCCTTGCCCTCGAGTGCAATCCTCTCCATGAAATCGAACGGGCACGCCACCCCGAACATCCGCCCATATCCTAACTGAACCGCCAGACGGTCCGCACAGAACTCGATATACTGTGCCATGAGACGCCCATTCATCCCAATTAGGTCACACGGGAGTGCCTTCGTAATGAAATGCTTCTCAATTGCGACGGCCTCCCGCAGAATCTGGTGGACCTTCTCCTGGCTCGGCTTCCGCACAATCTCCTTGAAGAGTTCGCATGCAAACTCCGTATGAAGCGCCTCGTCGCGCGCAATGAACTCATTGGAGGTCGTGAGACCAGGCATGAGGCCCTGTTCCTTCAGCCAGAAGATCGCACAGAAGGAGCCGCTGAAGAAGATGCCCTCGACCGCCGCGAAGCCGATGAGACGGGTCGCGAAGTCCTCCGTGGTCGAGGAAATCCACCGCTGCGCCCAGTCGGCCTTCGCCTGCACACACGGAATCGTCTGAATGGCCTGCTGGATTTCCAGTTTCTCGGCGGGGTCCTCTATGTAGGTGTCAATTAGGAGTGCATAGGTTTCGCTGTGGACCGACTCCATGGCGTTCTGGAAGGCGTAGAAGCAGCGCGCCTCAGGAAGTTGGATCTCATTTGAGAACCGCAGCGACAGGTTTTCCATAACAATCCCGTCGCTGCCATGGAAGAATCCGAGCACATACTTGATGAAATGCTGCTTGTTGGCGTCGAGGGCTTTCCATTGCTTAACATCCTTCCCGAAGTCGATTTCCTCGGGAGTCCAGAAAACGGCCACATGTTGCTTATATTTGGCGTAGAGTGCCGGCTTCTGCACGGGGAAGAGTGTGAACCGGTCGGGGTTTTCCCGCAGAATCGGCTCTACCCACGGTCCGTCGGCGGCCCGCGCACCCTCTAATAGCATTTCCGGCAGGTCCGAGGCGGAGGTGTCGGCGCGCTTAATGGGGGAGTTGAAGGGGGCACGAAGAGCGGCACGGGCTGCTTCCAGAGAATATGTAGAGGAGATGACGTCGGTCATGGCTTGTTGACTAATATACCGTCCGGGAAATTTAGGCGGGGGTCGGTTGACAATCGGCGCGTTTGTTTCCCCGTCAATTTTACCGCGGTTTGTGGGAATTTTCGGGGGTCTATGTAGATTCTGCCGCCACACATGTCAAATAACAGCAGTGTAGGCAGCGAAAATGTGAATAATTTTAATCCGAACAATTATAATTTTAATAATGCTGGCAATAATAACGCGCACAGCGCAAGCACGGCCTCAAATGCTCCCCCGCACAGCCAATGGGTAAGTATTGATGTAATTGGCGATGGCAACTGTTTCTATCGCTCGCTTTATTATGCGGCGCTCTTCAGTCCTGACCCGAATGCATTTAAGCGCCTGTTGCTCTGCTTCTGCCTAAATGTGGACGATTACAAGGATGACCTGGAGAACTATAAGGAGGTCGTTACTGAATACTATGTGGCCCTTGAAAAGCACGAAGAGGCGGCCGCGGCTGGTAAGCGTGCCAAGGCACCTGCTGCCCCGCCGAGTGAAATGGAACATGAGCACCAGTTTTGCAGCGATGTGCGGGCGGCGTTGGCGAACGAAATCAAGTATAAAGATCTGTTTAAGCGCATGGACAATTCTGGACTAGAAGACTATAAATCACCGTATGCAATTCTACGCGAAAAGGCTGACCTCGGGCCCGAACTATGGGCAGCAGTGGTAGACGAGTTTTCCCACACATTTAAGCGTAAATTCAGACGCGTTGCCACATTTACCGCAATGTCTGAAGAGGATTTTAAAGAAACCTATGCTGACATTGTAAAGGCTGATCGTGAGTTTGTGGGTCAATTAGAGATTCTTATGCTTAATTTCATACTTCGTCATTGCGGTCTTAAAATACATGTGCTTGATCCGCACGGTGCAGCTACTGTGGCCGATATAAATAACGCAAATAATGTGCTGTCAAATAATAATAATTTAAACGCCAATCACAATGCCAATGGACTTGAAGCCGCTGCCGCAGCCAGACCGAACAATAACATGTCCATAAAGCACGACGACACGATTCGGCTGGCCCCACTATTTGTTATGCGGATGCCCGAACATTACCATGTTGTGATTCCTGGGGACACTTATACAGAAAATTTCATGATTTTTGATAATGTTGGTAATGGGAGCCCTACACCTTACAGTGATGTTGCAATTTTTAAAAACTACGAGCGCGTGCGTGCATATATGGCTAAGCGTATGGCTGGTGGCCGCCGGCGGCGCTTGACGCGCAAGCGTCTACGCAGACGCGCAACTAGACGTAGGCGCTAGACGCCGATCGAAACGGCCTATGGCGCGCGCCCCAGCACAGCCAGTGCCGCAAGCACATGCTCAAACAATACCCCCTGGCGCCCAGCGACCAGATCCAGCAATTCCACACACACATAATTGTCATATAGTTCATTGAAAATATAGTAACACGGCTCAAACGAAACATCGGACTTTGTTAGTATATGTGAACCAATGTTATGAGAATCATGTGTGCGCTCAATCCAGTATACATCACTGGCAATTAGAGCGGAGCGCTCGTCGGCAGACAGATTGCGCGGCACCTGAATATACACTTCATCAACCATTGCACGCTTCATATGATCCACAAAATCGGCCGCCTGTAATTTCTTTATATATCCCGTTAAGTATGCGCGTTGCATATACTTACCTACGCGGCTGCCAGGCTTGGAATGCACAGTAATAAATCCGAGCGCATTTATGTCAATTAAAATGGGCACAATTGGCACCGACTCGGCATCCATTGGTCCGTCATGATATGCTGTGCATGCACGGTGCCCGCGGATAAATTCAATGTTCATAGCAATAAGCTCGTTTATTGATTTTATATTACACATTGCCTTAGCATGTGGGTGAGTGATGTGCATCACTAATATATACCCTTAAAGATAAGTATCATTTAGACTAGTGTATTCCGCCACCGGCCCCAAATAAAGTCGCAAGCGCAAGTAATGAGTGCGCCGCAGCAGCAGCCGCCAACGGCGCCGAAAATCGTCCCGCTATACAAACATACACGCTACGCCGATTCCTACAAACCCCACGATATTTACTGGGGACTCGGCATAGAGTGCGAGGGATATATTGAAACCGCCCGCCCCTCCTGGCCCACATTCGCCGGCTCCGCCTTCACCGCCCGCCAAGCTCCCGAGCGCTACAGTGTCCGCTATTATGACTCCTACAAACCGACCGTCTACAATGACGCGCTCAAAGGAATCATCGACCCGTGCGGCAACTACACCCTCCCACTTCTCCTAAATGCACACTCGTTCCAGCGCACTGACGCCGCCGGCCAACACACCACCGCGTTCAAAAAACGCGCCAGCCCAGACGGAGCAGGCTACTTCTGGGACATCATCCCCAACGCCGCGTTCAGTGGTCGCACAATTCTCGAGGCGCTCCAGGCACACTCCCCCTACTTCCACCTAATTGATCCATCAGGAGTAATGGCCGACGACTTCATATTCGACGGAGATTCCATAGAAATTGCCACACGGAACTACTACAAGGCCACCGTTGCGTCCACCGTCGCCGAATTCACCGACCTCCGTGCCCGATTCATCCGCCATCTAAATGCAGCATGGGCCGCCGCCGGTCTCCCAGCGACCCTCCAGCCGCTCCGCTGGATGACGGCCAATCATCCCTGGGCGGTCTACCATAGCAATCCGCGTAATATCGCCATATTTAACAATGGGACCTACCACATAAATTTCACAGCACCTACGCGCCTGGATGCACACGGTCGCATCGCAAACTGGCCGGCGTTCGTCGACCGCCATCGCCGCATAGCCCGCTACATTCAGTGGCTCCAGCCATTCTTCCTAATTGCATATGGAACACCCGACCCTCTTGTGAAATCTCCGCTGCTGGGCCACCGCTTTTCCGCGGCCTCCCAGCGAGCCGCCGTCAGTCGCTATATAGGCATCGGCACATATGATACACGAACCATGCCGACTGGTAAAATGAACACGGTGCCGCGTGCCGAGGCGCGCGTCGCCGCAGAGAATGGCTGGATGGTCAGTTATGCCGCCGAGAGTGCGTATAAGGCGTTCGCCGATGTGGGCACGGATATAAACTTTAACAAGCATTATAGCCATGGCCTAGAATTCCGATTCTTTGATTACTTTACACCGACCCACCTCCCAGCACTCCTAAAAGTCATCGCCTACGCCGCCGACCAGGCACTTAGCATGCGCGTATCGGCTCCACAGGATAGCCCACTTTGGCATACTTTAGTCGAATTGGCCCACCAACAGGGCCAGGCGGCCGTCGTATATCCCTGGATGTGCGATGCACTGTCCGCCGAATTGGGTGTGCGGGTTGCGAATGGGTCATTTAGGGATGTGTGGAATAGTCTGCGGCATACACTGGAGGATACATGGGCGGGGCACGGGGAGTGTTCGCGTGCGATGATTGACGGGATTCCCCCAGGGACGCCGCGGGTTGCCAGGACACTGCCCGCGGGATTGTCAGCGGACCGCGAGCCGCTGCTGGGTGGACCGCCGGCGATGGCGGCAGGCCCCTTGGTTGCTTCCGTTGGGCCGGCGCGGTCATTCTGGAGACGCCTATTGTGTCGTTAGGGGCGCAGCCGCAGCCTGAATGCGCTCCATCCAGTAATCCAGTGTCAGCCGCCGCATGTCATATTCGCCAGCCGCCCGTCGCCGCTCCACTATCTCTAATTGCACTTCCAGGAAAGCGGGTGTAATGTCTGACCAGCGTTGCACAATTACCACGGGCAGGCCTTCGAAGAGCCGGTCAATAGGCGAGGTTTTTACAATGGGAATGAGCCCAAGAGCCAGCGCCTCCCATGTGCGATGGCAGTCGTAGCCGCCTCCGTGTGGGGAAACCACAAAATGATAGGCGACTTGTGCTGCCCATGTATCATATGTATCAATACGAGCCGGCTCATAATAAATGCAGTCCGCGGGAATTTCAGCAATGGCCTCCTTGCGATCCGCGCCGAATTTCGTCCACATCTGGAAATGGAAATTTGCGTAGCATTTGACGGCCTTCGGCACCCCTGCCGCCGCCTCTGCAATCCCTTTCAGAGTAGCCTCATACTCCAGCGGGGGCACTGCACCATGGACCCAGCCACCACCCTGCACAATACAGTGATAGCACATCCCAATTGGAATCGGTGTGAGCTTGGGGTGTCCAGACACAGCATTCTGGGAAAACCAGTGGAGTATGCGCGGATCTTCGATGAATGCTTCAAAGGCCTCGGTCGACGGAAACAGGTCAGTCGCCACGGTTTCATCACAATCTCCGCTTACAAGCACAAACGGATGCTTCACGTGGGGAAAAATGTTGGCCGCGAAAAAAGGAATGGCGGAGCCATGAATATATACGACGGCGCCGGCATGAAATTTGGACCAGTCATATCCTATCATTAGCCTAACTGACGATTGTGGTGTCGATGTTGTAATTTCACAGCGTTTTAATATACCCCGTGAACATACATAAGTGCAATCTGCTTCACTCATTCTAGTTATTTTTTAGAAGATTCTTTAGCCTCGGCAGTGGCTTTGGCTGCTTTTAGGGTGAGTTTGGGTTTGGAGGATGGGACGGAACTCGGTGCTGGCTCGGAGGCATCTACAGAAACTTCTGCCTGCTTTGCTTTGGCTGCTTTTAGGGATAGTTTGGGTTTCTTCGGGCTGGCTGCCGCAGCCGCAGGCGCCTCGTCCGCCGCGGCCAAAGGAATTACCTTATCCGCCCCTGTCCGTTCCGTCGGAGGAATATATTGAAGCCCGAGGAATGCGAAGATGTCTTCCTCGCTGTCCGCAACCGGCACCGCGGCTGCGCTAGCCGCCGTCGGCTCCATTCCGTGCTCATTCATTGTGTAGCCGCGCGTCAGCGCCCACCCCCGCATTCCAATATTGAATCCCTGGGACCCGGTGAAATAGAGAATCGCATACGGATATTCGGCCGGCGGAGTCAACAGCAGGTCCAGCCGACGCGCCGCGCCCCCTACCCGTGCAAACGCCAGCGTCTTTGTCGGGCCCTTCGCCAAAATCCCCACAATATATGCGCTGGTAACCAGCGCATCCACACCATCCTTAAATGCAGCCCGCATGGCGGTCGCGCTCATTGCTGGCGAACCTGCGGTAATCAGCACATCAATATCCCCAGAATCGAGTTGGCCTCGCCGGTAAGACCCCACGACCTCCATCTTCAGACCCCGCGACTCAAACACATTCCTAAGTGCAGTCTCGTGGACCATGATTTCGGCCCGTGGAATACGCTCCAGGGCGTCCTCGTAATACTCCAGGCCGAGTTTCTGGGCGGCAGTTAGGAATGCGGGGTCGGCGGCTGAGCGGCGGCGCAGTTCCTCAATACTAGTGACGCCATCTGCGATCAACGCCTTGGCCTTTACTGGGCCCACCCCATACACATTTAGGAGTGCGTCGTATGCGCCGAATTCGGGCTTGGACCGCGCATTTTCCGCGGCCCGTAGGCTGCCTGTGGCGAGAATTTCGGCGACCTTCTCCTGGATTTTCTTGCCGACCCCCTTGAGGCCGACGACATCGGCGACGGCCGTGATTGCCGGCAACGCCTTCATACTTGCAATTGCAGTTTGGTAGGCGCGGGCTTCAAATGTCTTGCCGGCGGCTTTGTCGCTCTTCTGGAGAATGTTGAGGGCTTCGATGATTTCCTTCTTGCGGTCCATGGCTTATAGTGACAACGGTTGCTTATGTCGGTGCTAAAAATATGTCGGTGCGCGGATTTCAAATTTTTTGTAGTGTCGGCTGGCCAGGCCGACTGCGCTTAGGGCAACTCCTTATAGTAGTTCACCACACGGGGATGTGCGCGAATTGCCCGGGGGTCCACATCGAATATATGGAGGGCGTCGAGGGATTTCACACGAGAAAGCGCCACATATGCCTGGCCATATTCGAAGGTGTTCTCTCCGATATCAATTAGGGCCGAGTCGAGGGTCGCGCCCTGCGTCTTGTGGACAGTATTGGCCCAGGCGAGGCGCAGGGGGATTTGTGCGCGGACAATGATGCCGTCATCACCGACGGGCCACATATGACGCCCAATTGGGCACTCCACCCCGTTGATAAAGCGAACCACCGGGTCCTCTCCGGAAAATCCCGTGACAACTCCACGGGAACCATTTACGAGCCCGTCGTCGACTGCGAGATTGCACACAAGCATCACCTGGGCGCCCACGGCCAGCACAAGTTCGGGCACATATTGCGCGTCGGCATCCATCGCGGCAATTAAAGCCGCGCAGGCGACTTCGGCGGCAGCAATGGCCGCTGGGCTGGGCATTTCCACCGCGGCTGCCGCTGATCCTGCGCCACCACCTTTAGCAGCACCCTTACCACCACTAGGAATGAGCGCCCCGATTGTCTTCACTTTATAGGTTTTGTGCGGACCCGCCAGTGCCTTCAAATTAGCCGCGTTGATTTGATCCACCTCGGCCCGTCGCGGAAACAGGAGGGTCGGCTTGATGGGCTGCCCCTGCCACGCCAGTCCCTTGCGCCCCCGCAACATCTCTAAATGCTCTGCCTCAAGAGACCCCCAACGAGCCGCATTTAGGAGTGCACAGAAGGCCGGGTCGTCCTGACGCTTGATTTCGGTCAACTGGATGGTTTTTCCGAATGTGGCTGCCCAGCGCGGCGAGGCGAATGCCAGGTGGTCGCCGGCGGTCAACTGAGCCGGCGTCAGGCCGCGCACGACCGGCGGGAGTTGGAAGAAGTCCCCAATGAAGAGCAGTTGGATGCCCCCGAATGGCCGCCCAGGGCTGCGGAGGGCGCGCCCAATGTCGTCCAGCTTCTCGAACAACTCCGCGGTCATCATCGACACCTCGTCGACTACCAGGAGATCCGTCTTCAGCCAGTTCGCCTTCGCGCGGCGATTTTTACGAATCCGCGTGACGAGCGCCGGCACATCCTCGCGGCCCAGCCCTATGCCGGCCCAGGAATGCAGCGTCTTTGCACCACATCCTAATAGCAGTGCCGCGCAACCCGTCATTGCTGTTACGGAAATCCGCATGATTTTCCCCGCCATTGCGAGCAAGGTTTCCACTGTGAAACTTTTACCGGTTCCCCCAGGGCCCGTTAGGAATACATTGTCGCCGGCCATAATTGCCGTGATGGCGGCTCGTTGGCTTGCTGTGAGTTTCTCCATTGAGATGGTGTGGCTTGTTTGTTGGTGCCCACAGAGGGGTGCGCCGGCAACTATCAAATTTCGCGGCGAGGCTCCTCCAGATATGTAAGTAAATATGCGAACCATCCTCCAGCATGTCTAATAGAATCGCGCGTGGACTCCGTAAAGTTTGCTAAAGTATAGTCGGTGACACACTTTATAAAGTGCGTGACAGATACTTTAGCCGCCGGCAGGCCGGCGGCATCCCAAAGACTTTTGGCGGCTGCCGCGGTCGGCGGACATACTTTATAAAGTTCCCCGAGGGGTTCGGTGAGGGCCATTAGGGATTGGGCATTTTCCATTGTGTCGTTCAAATACTTTACGATTTGGGGGTCTATTAGAGGCGCGGCATCAGGCTCGTAAAGTATACTTTGGCAGGTTGATACACTTTCGTTATCGGACCCGCTGCCGCCGCCGGCAGCCGTCTCAAAGTGCGCTTGCATTCTTTAAAGTAAAGAATGCGACCATACTTTAGTCTCCCTGGGATCCCCCGCAAATTACATCATATAATACTCGAGCCCCCCACACCAATCCCGCACCTCCGCACGAATCCCCGCAAGTTCCTCGGCTGCTGCCCCGCGTGTCCTAATTGCACGGTCGATGAAATCCGCCACACGGTCCATATCAGCCGGCATGGCACCACGTGTAGTAATGGCGGCGGTCCCCACGCGGATCCCCGAGGGGCGCAGAGCGGACACATCCCCAGGAATTGTATTCTTATTCACGGAAATCCCTGCAGCCTCCAGTGCCTTCTCCGCGACTGCCCCAGAGCACCCCGCCCGCCGCAAATCGACCAGCATAAGATGGTTGTCCGTCCCACCGGTTACAATATTGTAGCCGCGCGCCACCAGCCCGCCAGCCAGGGCCCGCGCATTTTCCCGCACACGCTCCATATACTTTCTAAATGCAGGCTCGGCGACCTCCCGCATTTGCGCGGCAATGCCCGCCACCTGGTGAATGTGTGGACCACCCTGGAGGCCAGGGAAAACTGCGTCCTTCACCCTCTGCTCCAGTTCCGCACGGCAAAAAATCAGACCGGCGCGCGGGCCACGCAGCGTCTTGTGCGTAGTCGTTGTGACAACATCACACCACTTAAATGGACTTTCCATAAGACCGGTCGCAACAAATCCCGCAATATGCGCAATGTCGGCCATCAAATACGCTCCCACGCGGTCCGCCACAGCCCTGAAGCGGGCATAATCGAAGTCCCGCGAATATGCGGATGCTCCCACAATAATCAGGCGTGGCCTAAATGCAAGCGCCTTGGACTCCATGTCATCATAGTCAATTAGACCATCCGCGCCGACTTTGTAGGGCATCGACTCGAAATAGACGGATGTCGCCGATACCCGCCGCTTGGCCGTCATATAGCCGTGCGTCAGATGGCCACCCGAGGGCAGGTCGAGGCCCATAATGCGGTCGTGGGGCTGCAGGAGTGCCGTGTAGACCGCAAAATTCGCGGGCGACCCTGAATAAGGCTGCACATTGACCGCCCAGGTCGCCGCGTCCAGCCCAAATGCCGCCAAAGCCCGCGTCTGGGCCAGCCGCTCAATCTGGTCGACCACCTCGTTGCCCCCGTAATAACGCGCCCCAGGATATCCCTCGCTATATTTATTTGTCAGCACGGACCCGAGGCATTCCAGCACGGCCTTCGATGTATAGTTCTCGGACGCAATCAGTTCAATCATGCCGCGCTGACGCTCGCGCTCGGTGACCACCAGGTCGGCCAGTTCAGGGTCGCACGCACGCAGAGGAAGTTGCAGACTCATTCTTCTTAATTGCAGTTAGGGATGGTTTAGACCGATGTGACAGCAGACCGCGCAAGGGCCGCAGCCAGCCTGCTCACAGGTGTGTGCAAATTATAGAGACAAACGCACGAAAGTCCTTCCGCTCCCTCCACGCTGTCCCACGACATTCGCCAATGGGCTGGCACAAAGAGCGCCACACCTGGCCGCAGTTTAACATCGAGATACTTCAACTTTGACACATATGGCGTGTCGGCCGCGGTGAACTCGTGTGCAAAACGCCCCTCCCATGCCGCAGGCATATAACGATCCTCCTTGGCGCTCATAAGAGTCACCACGATCTCCCCATCCGTAGGGAATACAACCGTCCACATCGCCCGCTGCATATAGAGTCCGCGCCTGCCCACCCAAGTCTGCACATCACGCTTGAATAGCCACGGCAGCCACGCCCACACACCCCCTAAATGAGGCACCCAGGTTTCCTCCAGCCAAGGATCCAGTGCGGCCTGCTCGCCATACAGAGAAGCCATACGCTCATGCCACGGCATCATGGCAGTGGGACCCGCAGCCCGCATCCAATCGGCCAACTCCTTAAATGCTGGACGGGCCATTATATCTGCGGAATTCCAAACAGGGCAATGGGGAACTGAGCGCACAATGAACGGAGTCCCTTCTTCCATAAGGTCGGGCAGGCGATCCACTTGGGTCCACTCGATTTGATTAAGTTTATATTCTTGGACCGTTTGTTTATAATACACTACTCCTAAAAATATCACAATGACTACTATTAGGAGGATTGTAAGCATACTTATTTTCTGTGGGCTTTCTTATGGCGGCGCGTATTACGCGTTGCGGTGGGGGCTGCCGCTGCCGGCGCAGCAAGACCGACGGCCTGCATAAGAGGCGCAAAGAGGCGTGGCATGAAGATTTTGCGCCGGATGTTGGAGATCTCGCCCTTATTAAGTTTGACGGTGTGGACTTTCTTTTTGCCCCCTGGAGCAATATTGACTACCCGCTTAATGCCCTCCCCATTTTTCACCGTGACGATTTTCATGTGGGCCTCACGCTTGCCGTCGACCATGTCCTCGTGGACCTGCTTGGACATATAGTTGAAATGCTCAGCACCGCCATATTGCCGCTGCTGCCGCCGTGTCTTGCCCATACTATTCTATTCGAATAGCCGCAAAATCTAGTGGCGGCGTGTGGTGGATGCACCCCGCCGGCTACG
>VFQS010000974.1_pt1 | contig 28129 bp, 22 predicted proteins | sample 3512361 | NCBI WGS metagenome assembly VFQS01 (sample SAMN10412375, study PRJNA504923) | tailings metagenome | isolation source: Relicate 1 Philex TSF3 active mining | place: Philippines
GGGATGTAATTTAGATAAAGTTAAATAAATTAAAAATATATTTATATTATATATGACTACTAATATAAATCCGATTAAAAAGAATTATACAAAAAGAAGTTTATATTCAACAATACGCAATAATGATTCTGATTACAGGTCTGGTGAAACAACAAAAAAATCTCTTGATGAAATACAAACTGATGAGATTCAAAGAATCATGCGCGTTGACCCAAAACAGTATGAATTTTTACAAGTATTTACGAATCCATTAATAAGTGGAACTGGTATAAATAAAAAAGGACAAATAAAATCGTTTGATTTAAGAAATAAAGTAAAATTTAAAATTCCGAAGGAAGAGATTCTCACACCAATAATTACTTCTATGATTGATTTGTTCAAAAAAGATGTTAGAAAATTAAGAAAAATTTCAAATGAGGATATTAAGGATATTTTATCATTAAAAGAAGAATTATTTGGTCAAGTAAGACAAGCACAAATATCTCCACAACAAAATAAATCATTATTTAATAAATTTAAAGCGTTTGTAGCAAGAAAATTTAAACTGAAACCAAAACAACCTCAACTTACTGAATCTCAAATTGAACAATCAATAGATGATGAAGCAAAAATGCTAACAGATATATTTTTTAACATAATTACAGTTGTTCAACAATTAGGAAAAGATCAATCAGAAGAAAATGTTGCAGTTGTTATTAATAAATTTTTTACAATTACAATGGACCAATTATTTTCACATTTCCCTGAATTTAACAGAGCTGGACCATTACAGAATTTAATATTTAAACAAGGACAAAAAGGGCAAGTCAAAATGGGATATCGTTTTAATTTATTAAGTTTAGCTGTTTTTCTTGGTATTGAACCATTGGTTGTTTTATTTTTATTTCTTGGAGGAGACCCATCACTGACGAATCAGGACAATCAAGATGCTTCGTATCACCTATTATTTTTTCAAATGTCATTCCGTAATATTGCAATGAATGTCGGATGGAAGCCAAGTGATAAAGATGAATCGAAAGCAGAATATAAAGCATATGACCAGCAATTTGAATCAAGAACTGCATATTTTGAAAAATTAATAAGAAATATTCAATCCACAGAAAAATATATACCTCTTTCACCAGAAAATAGAAAAGTTCTGGGTGAATTTATGATGTATTTTAGAAATAAAACTCAACCGCAACCCAAACCATTTCAAACAAACAACCAACAACAACAATCAGAACAAAATCCAATAGAACAAATAAAAAAAGAAATTAAAGAATTAAAAGAAATGATACAAAACCAATCTCAACAAAGAGAAAAAGAACAATTTGATAAATTTAAGAAACAGCAGCAACAACAGCAACCGCAAAATTATTACAATTTTGATAAATATTTATTTAATAATAATAAATTGCGTAGAATGCTAACATTCCTTTCAATTTTTGGACAAGGTATTGATTTGAGTAGATTGGTCCCTCAGGCTGAACCAGCGCAATTATATGTTGTTGGAAATCTTCAATCATATCCTAAAATGTCTAAGTCATCTGTATTAATTAATATGGCGAAGGATAAATACTTAAATGAAAACGTTATTATTGGAATTGATTCAAAATATGTAAAATACAGTGTTTATGATTTATTGCGGTATTTTCTTATTTTTAATGGGTATGATAGTTCTGATTTAAATAAATTTAAAAATACAGGTTATAGAAATAATTCTCCAAACGTTGAAATAGAAGGAGTTAATAGTAATATGTTAAGATATTCTAAGAGATATGACCCAATATTAACTCCATTGCCATTTAACTTTATTTCAAATATAAATCAAACATCAGAACCATTCAATTACAGTTTCTTCTTTTATTTAATTGCGAATAAAGGTATATCTACTAATCATAAATTAGAATTAGGTTGTATAGCATTACTTCAAGGGTCGGACCCCAATATTATGCCAAATTTTGCGCAAAATTTATTATCACAAATCGACCCTAATTTAAGATTATGCGACATTTTTAAAATGTTTCTGGCTGGTGATTATGAAAGAATTATTCGAATCTTTAAAATGTATTCGGATGATTTTAAAAGGGGAATATGGGAAGATACACTTGGTGAATTTATGAAAACTCTTCGTAATCAACAAGAAATAATTAAACGTCTTGAAAGAGAAAGACTTAGTTCGCAAATGTCGCGTGATTTAAGAAGTAGAATGTATAATAATTCATATCAATATCCAGAAAATAGGAGTGTGTTTAGTCAATCTTCCGCTCTACCACAACAACAAGAAAAAGGTTTTTTTGGTAGATTAGGAGATAGATTCCGTAGTATTCCAAATCCTTTTAGAAAATCACAACAAGAAGTATTACCACAAGGACCAATAATTACGACGCAACCGTATGTTCAACCATACTTACAGCAGAATCCACAATATTCAATAAGTAATTTATCAAAATATCAACCATCACAAACAGTAATGTCTGGTGGTAGCAAAATTAAGTTAAGGACATTCCATTTCCTTGAACCAAAATCCTACAATGAACACGCGTTTAGAGCAGAGAAACCCATCATCGCCGGAAAAATGGCCTACGACTTTTTGAGAATGCACTATAAACTTAAAAAAGGCTCATCGATTATGTTTACTATTGAGGACCGCGAAAAAGACCGGAAATACAATTACATTGGGGAAAAAGTAAATAACAAAATAATAATTAAATCAACATAAATTTTTAATATCTTTACATATTATGGATTATATTCTAATTTTTTTCTTTTTTATAATACTATTAGTTTTAGTTATATTTGGTCTTCCAATAAGACGGACATCATTCAATGATGAAATAAAAGACATCAAGAGAGATGCCATCCGTGAAAATTTTGAGACGAAGGCTCCCTCGACATTTTCAGAATGGCGCGACCTGACAAACAATAAGTTCATTCCAGATATTGTCAGTTCCGAAAATGAGACGGTTCCTTCTGGCGATGTGTATGGAGTTGCGAGCTATTTAGAAAATGGTGTTGTTGATAAAGTTCAGTCATCTGGTGATTGCTCAAAGTGTAATGCGACCAGATGTAGAAATATTGATAAATATGTATTAAAATCGAGCGTCCCACCGTGTCCCGATTTGAGCAATTACATCTTAAAATCGGAGATTCCCCCGTTTCCAAATATGAATGATTATATTCGTAAAAATGAGATACCGAGCTGTCCGACTTGTCCGAATATGTGCGATTATATTCCAAAAAATCAGATACCAGTTTGCCCCACTTGCCCTGACCTGAATGATTATATGCTGAAAAGTAAGATTCCAGTTTGTGAGAAATGTAAAGTGTGTCCAAAAGAATATAAGAACATAACTGAAAATCCGGATTTTAAGAAGTGGTTAGAGGAATATGAAAAAGAAGTTGAAAATAGAATAAATAAAAATTATATTAGCCGGAAGCAATGTCGTAAAGAGGTTGAGCAAGCTTATAAAAATGGAGAGATGGACGCATTTAGGGAAATTGCGAGACGCTTTCGTGATAGGAATTTTATTGATTTCATTGAGAGAAAATTGGGTCGGACTATTAGACGGGTTTTTGAAGAAGAGCGCCGAGATGAGCGCCGAGATGAGCGCAGAGATGAACGCAGGGAAAATAAACTTATAAATCAGACATCTTATAATACAACAAATATGAATGAAATATATAATCAGTCGAATACAAATTTTAAGAATAATTATACTGGACAAATAGATAATAATAATTATTCCAACTTTGCGAACTGGAATGAGAGCGGTTTGCTCTTGGAAGAACAATATTATAGTGATATACCAGAACCCTGTAATTTATCTTAGATTTTACGTGATTTTTAATTATACGATAAATTATAATTAAAATGTTGTATTTAGGGCCCCATTACAGTCTATCGAAAAATGCGGATACAATCGAGACCGCGGTCCAAAGTGTTATCGATATGGGCGGAAACGCAATCCAAATATTTACGGGCCCACCAGTATCCCTAACACTCGGAAAAATATTTGATACCCCCATAACAAAGAAGACCCGCGACACCGTATCAAGTATCCCCTCGTTCATCCACGCAAAATATATGATTAATTTTGGGAAATCGCCACACGTTAGGAAAAACTATATCTTTCTTAAAAGATACATCCAAGATTTGGATATAAGCGTTCGGCTCGGGATGAGGGGGGTCGTCCTCCATTTTGGAACGAACTCCTGTAAGTCTGCTGCGGAAACCAAGTATTGCGCCCAAATTAATATGATTGATTCATTGGTCCATTGCTTGGACCGCTGTCATAAGAAGGCCGTCCCCATTTTGGAAACTTCGTCCGGCGAAGGAAACTATATCGGGAAAACAATAGAGGATATATCTTTCGTCTATCATAATATTCCGGCGCCATATCAGAAGCGGATTAAATTTTGCGTCGATACATGCCATATATTCGTATGCGGATACCCAATTCATAAAAAGGGGGGATGGACCGAATATATCCGCGAATTTGAGGACCAGCTCGGTAAGAAGAAGATAGGCGTCATTCACTTGAACGACAGCGCAACTCCTTTTGGGGGGAAAAACGACAGACATGCGGAATTAAAGAAAGGCTACATATTCAACGCGAAGATGGGTGGGAGCGTGGAGGCTTTGAAAGAAATATTGGATTGGGCTTCTAAGAATAGTGTCCCTTGTATTATAGAAACGCACAAGAACTTCAAGGCGCAGATAGCTCTCGGTCGGAAATTAGTGGGGGAGAAACAGTTGGGTGGCGGAGTCAGGATAACGCAAGAACAATTGGCGGGAATAATTGACTGTTTTCAAGCACTCGCGGACTACAATCAGGCGCAGGGGAACATCCATCAATATCACGCCTATCACAACGCAGTCCTCAAACTGTCGCGAGTGGATTCTCCTACGAATGTGGATGATATTGCGAAAATTGATGGGTTCGGAGAAGGGTTGATGGGAAAGATTGAGGAATATGTCGCGACCGGTCGAATGGAGAAGCTGGAAGCAATGAAGAAGAACAAATACTTGACCCAATTAATCGAGCTGACATCCGTTTATGGAATTGGGCCCGTCTTCGCCAAAAAGCTAATTAACGCTGGAATAACATCAATCCGAAAACTTATGGAATCGCAGGAGAGCCTAACAGATGCGCAAAAATACGGGCTCGAATATTACGACGATTTGCGTATTAAAATCCAGCGGAAAACGATTGAGTGCGTGGTCGCCTATTTGAGGAAATTGGTGGGGGCGGAAATTGAGATAATGGGTGGGTATAGGTTGGGTAAAAAATACAGCCATGACATCGACATTTTAGTTGTTGGAGAGGGCGCATCTATTGCGAATATAATGGAGAAATTGAAGAAGAATATGGTCGCCATTGTTGAAGCGGGGGAGCGGATGGCCATTGTATTCGCGCGGTTTCCTTGCTGTAAGCACGTGGTCCATTTGGACATTCGGATAAGCGATGAGAAAATGAGGGCATTTTACACGTTGTATTTTGGGAGTGGGGAGAATTTCAGTAGGAAGATACGGAAAATAGCGAAGGAGAAGGGATATACGTTGAGTGAACACGGCTTCCGTAAGAACGGGAAATACATCGCGGGGGATTTTTCTACGGAGCGGAAAATATTTGATTTTTTGAAAGTTCCTTATGTGGAGCCGAAGGATAGGTTATAATTTAATCGATTTATTGAATAAATTGATTGATTATAGATTGTTCAGTTTGAATACACGGACTACTATAATCAATTATAGTATAATTTTGTTCAATCAGTCGAATTTCATTTGATGCGGCGTCATATTCCAATTCTGGAATTTGAATTGAACCAGTATCAATTATACTTCTCTCAGTTATTCGACATCCTGCTGAAAATATCGCAATTTCATTTTCAGGTGGTGGTGTGGCAAGATTTCCATGAACGTCGCGAACTTCGAAAATTGTGATGACCCACGCAGTAGTTTCATCAATCCGATCGTAAATGTAAAATTTGGTCGGGTGATTTCTCAATCTCTGGCCACTTCTTGCGACAGGCAAAACTTGAAATGATTCTGGATTCGCGTCATTCATATAAATCCATTTGCAACTTGTTGAATTGTCTTCAAACAGAATTCTGAATTTCTTGATATCTCTCATGTTCGAATGAGGAATTATTTCTAATCCAACCGGACGCTTATCCGAAGGAAAATAGAGCACATCAAACGGAGTATCGAATTCAATTGAATCCACAACGAAGATTACTCTCCATATGTCTAATTCTGGATTGAATCCGACTTTCAGAGTGATTTCTGGAGTATTTTGTGCTGAACTTTGTTGATTTCCCATCCTAATTCAAGTATAATTGGTAAAAAAATGCTTATTTTTACCATCATTTTTTTATAATTTCGCCGAAAAAATGCGTTTTCATTGAAAAAATCTTTGACGAAGCAATGTGTCAATTGGAATTGGAATCGGAACAAATCCTTCATCCATACTTACGATTATGAAGTTTCCTTCTTCATCGTTCATAATGAATGGAGGATTTGAAGATTCCACAATGATTTTATTAACGACAATGTCTCCACTCTTGAAGGTTGATTCAAATCCACGCGACCTTTCTTCATCCGATGATTCAACAATATAGAATTCATGTAATTTTGAACTAACTGATACCAGATGATACCAGTATTTTCCACGAAGATGAAAAATCTGCACGCCAGTGTGAAGGATGACTGGCATCAATTTCAATCTATTCCACAAATCCGGTTTATCTTCAAACGTCTCGGAAAATAAGAACGCGTATTCAATTGAATATAGAACTTCATTGTTTGATGGATCTGTTTCAAATACAAATTTGAAAAAAGTTCCATCATACAAGATTTCATAGTCATTTGACAAAGGAATCTTTGTTTCAAATGAAAATACAATTGTATATGTTCCGCTTTTGTCAAGACGGTATATATTGAACACGTATGTTCCATCACTCGTTTTCTTTCCTTCAATAGAAAACGGTCCTTTAAGAGGAATTTTTCTATTGATAGGAAAACCCATTTTACCAAATCCATCCTCTGGAGGTTGATCAGGTTTGATGTCAGTTTTTGACGGTGCGTTTCCCATTTTATACGCTTTGTGAAGTAAATTCATACAAAAAGATGTTAATTTACCATCAATTTTTATTATAAATAATTCAATTAGTTAATTCTTCAATTTGAGTAAATAAACAGCAAAATCATCTGTTCCATCTGTTCCAAGAATGAAAGACGTCTCACAACACGGATCTCTCAAAATATCAAGCGGGTTCGGCGTTCTCAGGTAGATTTTCTCCACGATAACGTCTCCATAGCTAAAAATTTTTGGGGTTCGTTGAGGCCTCCAATAATCTGGAGCGGATGATTTGACAATACATATTTCTTGAATCGTCGGGTGAACCGGTCTTTGGAACAAATACATATCATTAAAAAGATGACTCATTCTAAACAAGATTGATACATCAGGACCTGACTCAAACGGAATAGACAACTGAGATAAAACAAGTTTTCCAGTTTCAAGAAGTTCGATTGGGTCAGGAAGATTAATCAAATGATTAGATTGTCTCAAATCGTTGATACATACTGGTTTTTTCGGATCGTCGGACACACTGGCGACAAAAAAATGTCCTGTGGCTGAATCTCTTCTAATTGATGGAAAACCGGAGGCCCACGTAATCTTCTGAATGACTTTATCAGTTTGTCCAAAGTGCCTTTTACATATTCCATCAGATGATGAGCCAGACGATTGAACGATGTAGATTTCATAAATATCGATCTCATCATCTTGCGTCTTCGGAATCGGATTGATATAATAAAAGAAATTGAAACAAATATGAATAAGTTCTTCATTCAAAGGAAGAAGGACCGGTAGTGATTTCAATGGATTTCCAAGCTCAAATTTTGATTCACCTGAATCTGAAAAGAAGAATGCGTAGGAAAACACGTGTGATTCTCCATCAATTGGGTAAATTTCAAATGAAAATTTGATGATTGACCCACTGATATCAACTTTCACGTTATTTTTCAACAATTGCATCATTTCAAATTGATAAAATTGAGTCATTGTATCATTCGAGTCGCGATATAGTAGATTCACGGTATAAATCCCTTTTTTCGGCTCGTCGAGAACGATGGAAAAAAAGTTTTTTCCACTAATCTCAATTTGAATTGACGATGGCGGTAGTAGCACATCTTTTTCGCACCGACCGTTGAATGGCAGTTGCTCTGGTTTGAAGTCATTTGGTATTGACTGATTGTTTCCCATTTTATTTTCCTTGCGGATTTAATTCATATAAAAAGATTTTATTTTACCATCAATTTTTATTGTTTATATATTATAAATCATCCGATGATTTAATTTTCATCTCTTTTTACGTTCAGGCTCGTCGTGAGAAACTTCGACTGCTGCAACATCTTCAATACACAAAGGACGCTTCATTTGTAAATTTAGAGATGGTTTAATTTCACAGTGAAGTGGATTGAATCCTCTTCCGAGGCGGTCATCATCTTCGGAAGAATCTGGCCAAGGTGAATCTGTATGCATTGTGATATCAAATTCAATTGGAACAAGTTCTCTCGCAAATTCTGAAAGGTTCAATCCACGATAGATTGATTTTTTAATTATCTCCAACAGATTTTGTGAGTGTTTTTTGAAACAATCATCGACAATCATTGAACGAAAATTGAACATATCTATGAACCAAGATGCAACAGTTTGAGGAGGACGTCCTTGTCTCAATGGTTGGATAGTCAATTGAAAAAAACGAAGTCCATTCGGAACCATTATTTCAATTACTGTCAGCGTGAAGAAACCTCGAATAATACAGCAATCTCTTTTAGAAAAACTAAAGAGTTCTGTTATTGCTTGTCTTGGGCGACTAATGGAAATTAATTCACTTCCGGTTTTGAAATTACGCTTTGTCAATGGGTTTTCTTTTTTCCAAAAAGGAGGGTTTTCTCCAGAAAAATAAATCATTCTTTCTTCTTCTTCTTGTAGTTTTGTTATTGGTTGTGGTCGTTGTTGTGATTGTGGTGGTATTCCTCTTATTATTCTAATCATTTTGTGAATATTATTCATAAAAAACGATATTAGTTTACCGTCAATTTTTCTTATTATAAACAAATCACTTGATTTTAGCAATTGAGGTATCATAGTCATAACAGAATGAGTTTCCTCGGTAGTAAGAAACATGCACATTCGTCATTTTTCCATTTCTCAATTTGACATTAACATAATTTCCACAATTTGTTGGTTCGTGGTCATGTGCGGTTTCTATTTTATCAATTCCATCCTTCAAAGACAATTGAATAAAATCGCCATTCTGATTCAAATGAAAAAGGCCGAATGTTGTGATGAACTTTTCAGCGATCTTTTCGTGAGAATACAACCAGCAATTTCCACGAGTCAGATGACTGATAAAGGTCCAGATTTTTCCATCAATTTTAACCATTTGTCCTGATGAATATCGGAATGGCGATTCATCAAAACGTTTGTGAGTGTTGGATTTTTCTCCAATAAAACAAGCAAATAAACAGAGCATGTTTTTTTACTCAAATAAAAATGTTCCGATTTACCATCATTTTTTACCGAATTCCATAAATAAATAATATCTAATAAATTATAAGATGGCAAATTGCGGATTTCAATATTATAAGCAAGACTACAACCCAGAACAAGAAAAAACGAATACGTTTGTTAAATTTCTCCTCTGTAATCAAAAGCAAATCCAAAAATTAACGGACGCCTTTTATTTAGCGGGGCAAGAACAGAAGGCGCAGGGAAAATTCTATTGCTATCGTTATATCAATATTCTCCGGAATTTACCGGACCCATGTAATAAGTGCTCCTATTGCGACAAGGATGGCTGTGGCCCCGCGAGTCGTGTCTATTACGCCCAGACGCTCTACCTCTTTTGGACGACGAGCCAGAAGATGGCGAAAGACAGGGCTTTCGCCCTTGATTTGATTACTAATCGCCAGCTTGAATATTTCAATTCATACACGAAGCAGTATGAGATTATGTTATTGGACGATTTAGATATCCAAGTTTTACTCATTTATGCGATGGGAGAGCAAATTCAGGGGCTGTATCGGGCATCTAATAATTGCTTTTGGTATTTAGAACAGGCGCGCGACTTCTGTTATTTGGCGAACTTCCCTTATGATTTAGCTGGATGTATGTTGGTCCCTCTTAAATACACGGCTCGTGAATTCCGCGAACTGACCTTCACGACGAGCGACTCATTCTCCAACAATTACACGAATCAGGGAAGCAAGTGTTTTTTGAGTAAATGTAGTGATCCGGCCGAGAAATAAATGTATGCTATAATATGTCATATAATAGTCTCACTTATTTTGATTTAGACCTCAATACGCTAACGCCAATGGATAAATTCATAATGAGGGCATTCGTGGATGAGCCGTATCTTACGAACTTGTATCAGGCGACTGACTGGGCCCAACAGTTGAAGATGCAGGGCCAGACATACTGCTACCGTTATGTTCCTCAACAGCTGGGATTATACTCGAAAATGTATGACCAGAATGATTTGATTGACCTGACCTTCATCTCATATATTGTCCCGAACCCATATACATACGATTTCTCAGTCCCCTTTAATGTGAATGGGCATATTATTTACGTGGATGAGGTGGATAAGAGCTTCATTATTGCGAGGAAGGGGCGCGAATTTTATGAGAGCCTTTACGCTGCGCTTGAAATGGCGAAGGAATTTAGGTCGAATGGGCGCTATTATTGCTATAATATGGTGACGCCTAATTGGTTCTTACCGGAGAATCGTTATGCGGCGGGCATTCCGGGCCAGAAATTGATTCTTCTATGGTATAATATGAATTATGTTATTAAGAATCCGTAGGCAACATATTATAAAGATATAAGACCATTTTAGTTTTTATATCTTGCTATTCTATAAAATAAACTATATATAAATATCTTTTATATTTATATTATAAATGAGCTTACCATCGAGATATTGGAATCAGCAAACAGTTGATTTAGCTGACGACCTATTACCAACTATTTTGGCGGGGAAGACAGATGAAGAAATAGTAGTCATACTTGACGACCCCATTAATCAACCTCTTGTTGATATCCTCCGGAGTTTCTGTAATCAGACATATCGGGTCCAGATAAATGTGAATCGGGGCTTGAATGTGTGCTGTTATAGTGTAGGATGGGATAATGTAGGAGGGGTTAATCTTATTGACCCGCGCAATATGTCGAACTTGAATTATTTAATATTTTCCAGCGGGGCCGAAGAAAGGAGTAAGTTTGTGTTTGCGGTGCTACACGTTGTTCGAGTGAATTTGCGGGGCTACTTACATCAGACACTGAAATCACAAGGATTAACGTATTGCCCCGAGAATATTATATTGGATAAAGTATGTTAGATGAAGAACCTACATTGTTGAATAAAGAAGCGAAACCATTTAAATTTACAGAAAAGAAAAAGAATTCTGAAAAAGAGATAGATGTAGAATCAGAACCAAAACCGTGTTGTGTCCTTCGATTAACTACATCAAATATATCAATCGATTATAATTTATCACAATATACAAATTATCGGAAATATGCTCCATATTATATGCGATTTATTAATCCATACTATGGATTTATTGAATATAATGTCGCAATTAATTCAAAAACAGAATATGGTTGTTGTTTGAGGAGACAAATAAATAGTCCATCTAACTTGGATTTATTTAATTTAGAAGAAATATTCAATATATTTGTTCCGAGTATTCTTATAACGAATGCTCTCCAAATAAAATATAAAGATACGATACGAAATCAATTTATCTCATTTTGTTTAAATATAGAAAAAACATATTTATTCTATAATGAAGGGAGATTGACATGTAATAATTTAATTGGTCCATGGGCAAATTTAACTCCATTCAGTTTAAACAATTACGAGTTTGAATCTATTGACGATGTATGCTCTCGTTCAATAATATATTCAGACCAACATTTATTAGAACCACTTGACCAATATAATATTTACACGCTATCAATGAATTACTTCCAAATATTTAATAATAATACCAGTATAAATTATGATACTATACTGAAAATCGCGTATAATCAACCATATATTAGAACTAATAATAATACAAACATATTCCAAATTATTAATTATACGTTTCAACTTATGTCATTCCTTTATGATATATCAAGAAAATTACTTCTCGGTTTGGAGACTGGACTATCAAAATTGTTTATTGAAACATTTTTCCCAAGGAGTCGTCAGTTATATTATTATAGCTTGTATAATTCATGGATTATTTCTCGGATTAAATATAGAGGTTTTGACGACCGTATTAATAGTAGCAATGGTGATGGAACATTTATTCAAATAATTCAACCATCATATGCTGGATGGAAAACTTCTTGGAACTAATCAAACTCAATTATTTTGAGATTTTTATTAACATATTCAAAAACCCCGTTATTTTTCTCCAATGAATATTGGAGAACTTTTTTAGAATTTAGATATTTCTCATTGCTTATTACATTATAGTCGTATGTTTTTGCTATCTGTCTTAATACCGTAATCAATTTCTTCTCATTCATATTCTTCAAGTATTTATCTATTTTACAAGGAATATAATATTCTTCCAATTCATTGTAAAATTCACTAAAACGTTCAAGTGTCTTATAATGAGTCAAATTATCTCTTGTAAATTTACGGCAGTCGTTAATATCCGTTAGCCCGAATATTTTGGCAAACCGGCTAAATAAATCAAGAGTTGGGGGCTTTCTAAATAATTGATTATTTTTCATTATCTAAATTATTAAAAGATTTTTTTATAAATTATTACTCGGAGTTCCAAAATATCGAGTCGTTCTCATGTTAGAAGCGTCATTTGTTCTTGACTTCGCATCATTCTCATATCGAGTGTCTTTTGGAACAATACCGAACCCACTTATACGCTGGGATACATCATTGCTATAATTGCGGTGGGGAATATCTATGAAAACGCGACTTGATGCTTCATCCCCGTGGGTCATATTTGATTTGGATTCGCGCGTTTGTTGGAAGTTGGATGATTGTGGTTGAGATGCGCCAAAATTACGGTATATCTGGGATGTTTCGAATAGGCGGTCCGTGGGATTATGCTGGCGGATGGTGTCCAAATTGGTAGTTTGATGATTCATCTGGAAATAGTTGCGGTCGAACATACTCGGATTTTGTATGGATTGCTGGATAGGCTGGTGATAGGAATATGTGCTAAACTGGCGGTCAGTTGTTTTGTTGTCGGAACGGGTATCCACTGGAAAATTCATCTCTATACTCTTATGATATTTTTATATTTAGGATTATGCGCTTTCGGAGAAGACTAATACACTTACTGGACAAACATATGTCATTCCATCATTGACGACCGACATATATGTTTCAATTACTGATGCGAGTTTAACTTTATGCCTGTAAAATTTGTATTGTTTTTTTTGAAGATTTTGCGATTGATATTGGTTTGTTAGTCGCCGTTTTGTTTTACCATTCTGATTTGTATAGTTTTCCTCATACAATGTGAATACATTTGCGCTTTCTGGCGCAGATTTTACAAGAATCATATACCATTTTGTAGCTAAAAATGGGAGTTGGACTTTATACTCGTTCGCCGGAATTATGCGAAATTGTAATACGTATTCTTTGGTATTATTTGATAGCTTTATTTTTTCAATCTGACTTAGAAAAAGTGGGGATGTTGGCTTTCCAACCTCGTATGAGTGCGGTAAATAATCGAACGATGTCATTTTCATAAATGGGGAATACCGCTCTGAATTGTGGAATTGACTAATTTGTAATTGATATGGTTGAATTGAGAAACGGTTCGATACTTCTAATTTTGGTTGCGCATTAGGTTGTTGTGATTCTGCGAACTTACTCGAATAAACCGGCTTTGGAACAAAATCAATTGAGAAATCAGTTTTTACTACGCGGATTCCATTTTTTAAACGCGCAAGGGGTGGTTCTTGCGATTCTCCATCAAACTTTATATTTTCCCGCTTGTTTTGACTCGAATTTGGATAAATTCCATACATTCGCGGTTTTCCTTGAAAGAAACTATTAGATTCTTTTCTATAAAATAATCCACATTTTTCGTATAGTGCGCGTATTTTTTCTTGATATGCTGGTTGCTTACTTTGATTTATTGATTCAACAACACCTTCATTCAATTTATTCTTATATTGCTTTTGATATTCTGTATTCAGTAAAGAACTCAATGTTTTACCAGAGTTATTTTGCGGTAATTCTGGATGATTCGTCTTTTTTCTGTGATTTTTGTATTCATTCAATCCAATCCATTCTTTATTTCTTTCGTATGTGTGTAATTTTAGTAAAACCGCGCATGATAGTTCATCTTCAGGTCCAATATTTGCGCCAGATTGATTCGGAATGAAAATGTTAGGATAAACTTGGATTGATGGAAGTTCCATTGCGGTTTCAATTTCTAAAAATGGGAGCTCATACTTTTTATCGGATTCAATTACTAATTTTATTCCACTTTTCAGTTGCGGTTTTTTATTTTGATTTGTGGGGTTATTTTGCGGGTTCTTTTTCTCTTCTTCAATTATTACAAATGAAATTTTAGGAATTATTGGCTTATTGACTTGTTGGTGGTTAGCTGGGTTATTCGCGGGCTGAGCCGGATGTAATTCCGCGTCAAATATCCCCTCAAATTGAACCAACCAACAGTAATCATCTCTATCTTCATCCTCTTTTATTTTATCAAAAAAAGTATTTTTCATTTTTTCAAGTATTTGTTGGAATCTATCTTCTGAAATATCTCCTCCAACTAACATTATCGTTAATTTTTCTGGAATTTTCTTGGATGTTTTATAAATATTCCCCGCCATATCGCCGGTCAGAACGATTTTTAATGATGAGCCATCTGTTTGATTACCAGATTGATATTGCGCAGGACTTGAATTGAAATTATAAACGAAATCTAAGACTAAATTAACAAAAAATTGGGCGTTTTTATCATCCAATTTTAATAAAGATCGCTCTTTTTGTGAGTTATTTTTATTCATTACATTTATTTAGAAAAAAGTTTTACGTTTGATTTATCGATTTCTTTTATTCCAATTTAATAAATGAAATCAATTTATATTTTTTTAATAACTATATCGATAATTATAGCGGTTATATTTTTAACAACATTCGGATTTTTCAGTTATATACTATATCGCAAATACTCGTATTTATTTAAAATTGTTCGCAAAATGGAGAACGAGAAATACTTGTGGCCCCTGAATAAAAAAATAAGCATTGGGATAACGAACCACATCCGGAAAGATGGAACAACGTTGTTGATTGGTGTCGGTAATTGTGGGGTGTTGGATGTTCTTATTAAAAAGATGGATGCGTCCGCGAAGATTGATGTAATCGATTCGAATAAGTATTTACTGGACATTGCGCAGGAGAAATACGGGGAACGCTGTAATTATATAAACGAGAATTTCATTTATAAAAAGATGGATGATAAGCAGTATGACAATATTGTGAGTAGCCTCCCACATAAGGAGTTCTCTCTTAAAGAAATCGACACAATTTTTTCAAAATATTTCATTTTAGGAAAAGAAAATATTGTCTATTTAGAAAACAAGGTCCCACATGTTAAACATTCTTACGTAAAAATGTTGCTGGATGCGAAAATAAAAGAGGGGTGGGAACTTGTGGTTAAAAAGAATTACAAGAATTTTCCTCCGGTTAATATTTGCGCTTTACATAAAGTTGTTTAATTGTTTAATCCTTGTGATTTTTTAAATTCAGAGTTCATTTTTTTCAGTCTCTTCTGTCTTGTTAAAGCATTTGTTGCCTCTAACATTTCTGGATGATTCTTATAGTATTTGTTCCTAAATTTTATATATTCATTTGTAGAACGAAAGTCATTTTGAACACTTAATTGCTTATTATCTGCTCTAATAGAAGATGTATTTACATGTGGTTTTTTATTTGAGCTTTCTATTCTCGATAGAAATCTTATAAAATTTGCTTGTATTTCATCAAGTATTTTCTTTTTAGTTTGCTTATTTGATGATTCTTTTAACTCTTTTAATTTTGTTGGATTGCTTACAGAAAATATAATCATAAAATCTTTATATTTTTGAATAGAATCTGTAAGTTTTTCATTAAGTTTTGTTAATTCATCTTTACATTTATTTAATTTCGTTCTTACTACGTCTTTTCTTGAATTATATTTTTTAGTTAATGTCTTTTTTAATTGTTCATTAGTTGTATTTTTACCATTTAACACAGAGATTATATGTTCTAATTCAGTTATTAATTTATTAATATTTGTTGAATAAACACTTAAAGATACAAAACCGCTTGATGCGGAACCCATAAAATCACGAGTATCTTTTGATAATAAGTTATTATATTGCGCTAATTCAGTAAAAATAAGTTCAAATTGTTTTTCAATAGTTTTTCCATCTTTATTTAGTATACCTAATATTGTTTTAATCATAATTTCTTCATTTACTATATTTGCTTGTCCTTGACTTGTTTGTTTTTGACTTGAACGTCCTTTTACTTCATCTAATTCATTAAAGGCAATCTGAACTCTTTCAGTTGTATTATGTTCTGGAATTTTAGTTGTACTATTTTTCACACTATTTACTATCGTTAATCTTACATTGTTCTCTTTCTTTATTAGTTCAATATATTCTTTTTCAAGTTTCCTTAATTTATTATTTAATATTTCTTTTACAATTTGTATATCTTTTTTCTTTGACAAACTATTATTTAATCCGGATTTATTTTTTATTCTTTCTTTATTTGCTGTTTCTTTTATAAAATCTTTCATCATACGACGACCCTCTTTTATTTCTAATTTTTGTAATATAATTTCAATTTCATTGATTTCAGATTTTTTTTGTTTAATATTTCTATATTTATAGTTTTCTTCAATATCTTTTAATATAGCTATTTTTTTAGTTAAATCTGCTGCTCTTTTATTTTTCAGATTTCTACTAGATTGGTTTCTACTTTGTTTTAATAAATTTATTTCAGAAGTAATTTTTTTAATTTCAGAATCTTGTTGTTTAATTATTTCTTCAATATATTTTTGTTTCTGTAATTGATTTTTATTCATTGTTGTATTAGTATTCTGTTCTGTTTCTTCTTTTGTTTCTCCTTTTGTTTTTATTAATCTTAATAATGTTTTTAATTCATCAAATTTTTTAGTTAAAATTTCTATTTTTTGTGTAATTTTTTGAGTATTATTACTTGATATTTTATCTGTTTCTTCTTGTATTTTCTTAAATTTTTTTTTTTGTTCTTCTAATTTTTCATTTTGCTCTTTCAAATTATCTTGTAATTGTTTAATTTGTTTTTCAATTTCATTAATCTGGTCTTGTTTTTTTATAATTTGTTTTTCATTAATTCTTATATTATAGTTTATTGCATCGATTATTCTTATTATTTGAATATTTGATTTAGTTCGAGTATTTATTTTAGTTTCTTTAATAATTTGTTCTGAATATTTTGGTACTTCTTTAATATATTTTTGGCTCATTTCATTTAATTTACGATTCATTTCATTTAACCCACTTGTACTATTCATTTTTAATATTAATTCTCGTTGATATTTATCCATATCTTTAACCAGTTCAACAATCAAATTTTTAATATTTTCATCTTCTACAAATTTTTCTTTTACAGCTTTATAATTGGTTCTTAATATTTTAAGTTTTTCTTTTAATTTATCAATTTCAGTTTTTAATTTTGATTTTTTTGAAGCATTATCACTATTTTTTAATTCCAGTTCTTTCTTTAGTATTATTATTTTTTGTTTTTGAATATATTTAAAAAAATCAAATAAATGTTTATTATATATTAAATTTATTTTTGTTTTATAGTTAGCTATTTTCTTATTATTTTCTAATATTGATTCTTCTAATTTTCTGATTTCTTCATTATAGTTTTCAATTATTTTTCTGATTTTTGGATCATTTATTAATTTACTTTGTTCATTATTACAAGAAATAATTCCTTTATTACAACTATTTATTATTTTTTGAATTAATTCTTCTAAATTTGATTTATTCACTAGGAACTTATTTACTAGACTTAATAATGTTTCTTTATTTGATGAACCACTTGATAATGGTATAAATTTAAGTTTATCTGATGAATATTTTTTTTTATCTACTGCTTTAACAAAATTTTCCTTTTCTTTTTTCATACGTTTTATATTATATTTAATACCGTTCCTATATTGTTCAAGTTCTTCTTTTGTTGAAAACGTTACAGAATTTGGTTTATTAATATGTTTGTCTTTTTTGTTTTTAGCAATATAAAATAAATATCTCATATTTTCTTGTATTATTTTTTCAATATTGAATCCTTGTCGTATAGATAGTTGTGCATAAAAAAAATCAGAATCTATGGTATAATTGGCAGGTAATTTATCAATTTTTATTTTAATTTTTGATTTTTCTAAATTAATTAATTTATTTAAACAATCTATAAATAATATATATAATGTATCATAAAAATATTGATTTGTTTTAATTGAATTAATTATATTTTTAAAATCAGCTAATTCTGATTTAGATTTTAAAAAATTATTACATAAGGTTATTTCTTTTTCAATTAAAACGGTTCCTCCTTTCATTTTAGAAACGTTACTGACGAGACCTTTGACAACTTGTCCTACTTCATTATTATTAGCAACTTTACTGACAAGACCTTTGACAACTTGTCTTACTTCATTATTGTTTTCATTATTGTTTTCATTATTGTTTTCATTATTGTTTTCATTATTGTTTTCAATAGTAAAATATATTATATAAAATAATACATAAATTACTATATAAATTAAATAATTTATTATACTTTCAATATTTGTAATTTTTATAAATTCATATTTATTTCTACAAATTTCTATTATTTCTTGAATTAATTTTGGTATATTTATTTTACTAAATGATGATTTCATTATAAAATTTACCATTATTATCGAAATATCTTCATTTAATTCTGATTTTATTAAATTATTATTTTTTTTTAAAATTTCTTCATAATGATTAATTTCTTTAATATTATCAATAATTCTTGGAATATTAATAGTTAATATATTAACTAATTCAAGTTCTAATGCTTTTAATTTTTTCAAAATTGTATATCTTGTTGATATTATACTCATATTTTCTGAACTAATACCTCCTTTTAATTTATATTTTTTAATAAATTCTAAACTTACATTTCCACTTACACTTTTAGTTCTATTAGTTTCAAAATTCTGTTTTAATTCATCAATTTTATCATTTATTTCTTTTATTTGTTGTCTTAGTTTATCTAATTCTGAATCAATCCATGCGTCTAATTTTGTATTATTTTTCATTTGTTTAATTTTATCTATTTCATCTGTTATATTTTTATTATCAATATCAATATCATGTAATAATTTTTCAATATTTATTTTTTCATTTCCAACTCTTTTAATTTGTTTATTAATTTTTGTTGTTAATTTATTTAATTTTTCTTTTTCTTGTTTTTCTTCTAATTTTTTCTTTTGTCTTTTTATAAATAAAAGAAGTCTATTATATTTATTTTTTTGTTCTTGTGATTCGATGGTCTTATTATCAAAAAATCTGTTCTTTAAATCTTCCATATTTTTTATATCTTCTTTTGTATATTCATGATTTTCTTGATTTAATAAAATATTAATATACGCATCATCATTCATTAGACTTTTATTTTTTTGTTGTCTTTCAAAATTTTCATTAATTATTCTCTTTTTTTGTTTATCATTTTCTAATTCTTTTTTATATTCATTTAGATTTGTTCTCGCTTTTTTTTTTAATTCGTTTATATATTTATCTACCTTATGTACGTTATTTACGTTAGAATTATTTATTTGTCTTTTAAGACGTTCTTCTTCTTGTTTTATAAATTGATTTCTTAACTGTTCAAAAACTGATACCTCATTAATATCTCTTATAATTTTTTTTGTATTTTTATTTTTATTTGGAAAATGTTCCCGATTGAAACCCATTAATGCTCTATATTCCGCATTTGATAAATTAGCACTAACATTAATTCTCTGAAATTGTGTTATATCTATATTTAATTCTGATAATTTAGTATATAATTGATTAATTATTTCTTTATTATTTGAATTTGAAGGTTCTTCGCCGATATAAATTATACAAATATTAATTGCATATGCCCTCAACCATTCTGGAAAATAAAGTACTGATGATTTATGATGAGTATATTTATTTAGTATTTTATTATATTTTTGTTTTAGTTGAATCGTTTCAGACCTTGATGATTCTTGACCTTGATATTCCTCATTATTTTCTGAATTTACAAAATTTCCAGTATTTCCAGTATTTCCAGTATTTCCAGTCTTTTTAGATTTTTTTCTATTTTTTCTTTTAACTTCTGTAAATTCACCTTCTTCATCTTCTCCACCTTCTTCACCTTCTCCATCTTCTTCACCTTCTCCACCTTCTCCACCTTCTTCATCTTCTTCATCTTCTTCACCTTCTCCATCTTCTTCACCTTCTTCACCTTCTCCACCAGCTTGATTATTTTCTATATTTTTATCTATCGTTATTGACAAAATATTATATAAAAGATATTTAAAGTCATATTTATCAGATATTTTTAACATTGATGGAGTTGGATTTGGAAAATCAATTCCTTTTTCTAATATTTTCATAAATTTAACAAATGTATCCATATCTTCAATTAAATCAAAAACATCTTTACATGTGTAATAAAATATAATTACTATTTCAAACATTTCCATTTTATACATTTCATTTTCATCAAAAAATCCATTTAATCTATCAATAAATTCATTAAAAATATTTGTTATATCAATATCGCAATTTTCACATTCATCTATATTATAAAATTTGTTATATCTTTTAATATTAATATTATTATTTTTCTTTGATTTTCTCGTTTTCTTTTCTTTTATTGATTGTTGAGATTCTTCTTTTGCTTGTTTTTCCATTTGTTTTAGTGATTTTCTTGAAAAAGGATTATTACTTGGCTTCTTTTTTTTTGATTTACCTTTTTCTTCATTTCCACTTATCGGTTTACCTCCTGCTACAATTGTTTCAATTTTTAAATTTGTATAATCATCATTTGTAAATATAGATTGAATTTTAAAATTGATAAAAGCATATAATCCACCTTGTAAATAATCAAGTGATTTGATTAATAATAGAAAATATAAAAATATATACTCATCATATGATAATGTTTTATTATTGAATGTTATATCTTTGTATTTTTCATTATAAATTTCTTTATTAAATTTATTTGATACTTGATTTACTTCATTTTTTAATAACTCTTGATAATATCCTTTTATTTCTTTTTTATTATGTATTATTAATTTTGATAAATAATCATTTCCTATTTGTAAACTATTTAATTGAGATAATATTTTTCCTAATTCATGAACTGATAATTTATCATAATTTTTTTTAATATCAATACCAGAATTTTCTTTTATTTTTAAAATTAAAAAATTATATAATAATTTGCATAAATATGTATTAGATAAATCATTTGATAAAAATAAATTAAAAATATTATCAATACTATATGATTGGTCAATATTACTAATTATTTCATAATATTTAATTAATCCACTAACTTTATCAATATTATATTGTAATGTATCATAATCTTTATTTATAATTCCACTACCATATGTAATATAATTATCAAGATGCAAATTTTCGGAATATCTTTCTAATGTTTTTTTTACTTGATTAATTATTTTATCTCTGTTTTCACTTGATAATTCATTTTTATTTTTAAATTCAATAATTTGATTAATATCTACGGTTTCATAATATTCTGATAGTTTTTCTAATAAATTTTCAAATCCAATAATTTTATCTTTAATTATTTTTCTTATTTTTTGAAATTCTTCTATATTTGGTATTAAAGTTAATAATCTTTTATATCCATCAAGATAATTATTTTTTTTATCGTAGATAGAATTTTCTATTTTTTTTATAGTATAGTCTATCTCTTTTTTATATACTTCTGGATATATTTCTTCAATTCTTTTTAATAATTTTATAATATCTGATATTTCGAATCTTTCAAAATAACCATCAATACGTTTTCTAATACTTTCAATGAATAATTGTTCTGCTTCCAAAATCATTGTTTTTTTATTTTCTGAATTTGCGTTATTTTTTCCTTCAATATCTTCTTTAATTTTTTTGATTGTTGATATAAATATGTCTATATTTAACGATGATGCTAAACGAAGTAATCTTTTCTTTAAATCACTATTTGATAATTGAATACCTACCATATTTTCATCAAGTCTTACTTCCTTTGTATCTTTCAAATTATTATTTTTTGATTTTGGATACAAATATAAATTATCCTTACCATAACTACTGTCTGTTTTATATTCTGAATTAGGTAGATGCAATAAATATTGTTGATAAGCGTATGAACCAACATACTTTCCTTTCTCTGTAAATACTTTTTTTATAAAATCTTGATATTCTTCATCTGTAAATGCTTGAACATTAATTCCTTTTTTATGAATATATTCATTATATAAATCAACATATTTTCTTGGATTTTCATTAATTTTATGTAAATAATCGTCGCGGAACTCTCGAAACGATGTTTCATCCCGAGTTGATTCTTCAATTTCTTCAATTAATAAATCAACACACAATGTTATTAAATCATCAACTTGTTTATATTTTTCGTAATTATATAAATTTACTTTTTTTAATTCATTTTCTTTTGGTAATTTTTTACAATGTTCAATAAATTTATCAAATGATTTAAATTCTGTTTTATATTTTGCATTTATTGCGTCTAAAATTAATTCTTTTGTTCCTTTTTTGGCAGTAATTCCTTTGTTTGAATTTGCTTTTCTCCCATTGATTTCAATACTTTTTTTCTTTGATAAAACAACATAATCTGTATCATTAACGATATGAAATATCGCAGTTTTATATAATCTATCAATTGTTTGTTTCATTTCTTCATCTATATCTGTTTCAATATTGGTTGAATTTGAATCAATTAATGCAAACATTTTTTTTTGAATTTCATATCGCATTTTATCTCTCGCTGAAAGCGCTGGACCTTCTGGACGTGCTGGACGTTCTGGACGTGCTTGTGTGGTTTTAGCTTGATTCTTGGGTTTCGAGTGACGAACTAAATTACTTAATGTTGGTACTGATGATGGTGTTGAAGATTTTAAAGTTTCTAATAAATTTTTTGCTTGTTTACTTGAAGGTTTCTGAAACTGTTTTCCAGTTCTTACTAAAACTGGCCGATTACTTTTTCTTTGTTCTTTATCTCTTTCTCGTTGTTCTCTTTCTAGTTTTCTTTGTTCTTTATCTCTTTCTCGTTGTTCTTTATCTTTTTCTTGTTGTTCTTTATTTATTTGATATTGTATTTTCATTGCATCTCTAATTTCACCTATTTTTGTAATTAAATCTTTATTTTTACTTTCTTTATCTGAAATTGTTTTTAAATGGCCTTCAATATATTTATTTGTCGTTGGAGTTCTACCTTTTGTTATTCGTATATCCCTTATTTTACCATATAATCCTGATATATTTGACTTTATTTGTTCTCGTTGTTTTTTAACTCTCTCTAATTGTTGTTTTAATCCATCCATTTATATAATCTATTTACATTTTATTTTTATAATAATCCATTATTTTTTTCCTATTAAAATTTTTATATCGGAAATATAACATATGGTCAATATTTTTATTTAATTGGACATCCAAATTAATTCCAGTAAATAATTTTGTTAATTTCTTTTCATTTTCTGATTTATCAATTCCAATATTTTCCCCTAAATAATATTTCAATAATAATAAATCAGTTAAAGATTTCTGTGATTTCTTGACATAATACCGATAATACCTTTTTGTAATTTCGACATTTATTGAATTCAATTTCAACCCAAATATTATATAATTATCATCCGGATATAAACATATATAATTCCAATCATCGTAATCATTATCTTTTATTTTAATATGATTCACATCATAATTACATTTCATCTCTCTTTTATCAATCATCTTATTGTTAGGTCCTTCTAAACAATAAATATCCGTATCTTTCGACACACGCATCCCCAAGCAAAACAATAAATAACTTCCACTAACAATATAATATTCCATATCGTAAAGTGAATAGTGCGCGTATAAATAAAACTTCAAGAATCTGATTCTAAAAAAAACACGGACCGTATTTTCATAATCAATCCCATACGCATAAGACAGCTGTTTTTCGAAAATATCATAGTTCGGCGCGTGTAAAAATATCTTGGCGCCTTCGACCAACTCATAAAAATGGTCTGATTGAAAAACCGCTCCTTTATACACTTTTTTCGCATTATTGATAACGTATATATTCAATTTGATGGTTTTTGGAGTATCTTTGAACTGGCTGAGGTCCGCTTTTCTGAATTTCTCCTGATTTTCATAAAGGAATGAACAAAAGTTATCGAAGGGCATTCGCATAAAGTTTATCTGTAATTCGATGAACTCCAACTGCTTTTTACTGATTTTCATCTCAATTTTATGATAGACGTCCTCGCTCTTATCAACTGTCTTGTTTTTCATAACCACTAAACTTACGTTTTCGTTATGGGATTCGCAATAATAACGTAGCAATAACATCTGAATATTCAAGTCAATCTTGGATGTGAGCAAGGATTCATTCAAGACCGCGCAATCCATCGCATTAATATTAATCATAAGCTCCTTAAAATTGTCCGGCTTTAAATCAAATAATGGTTTCAATGCGGGGTAATTATTGTATAAAACATCATCCATTATTTGCTTATTCGCTTCAACAAAGCGCTTACAGTCTTTATGATATATATTACGCACTCCTTCTATAAGATATTCCATATTATACTATGAGATAAAAATTGATAATTTTTACGATAATATTTATAACTATTCTAAGAATGACCAAAAAATGCGAACATGATAATATACAATATATCTGTCGTCAATGTAATGGAATATGCTTTTGTAAGCATAATAAACGGCGCGTAAATTGTAAAGAATGTAATGGAAAAAATATTTGTATTCATGATAAAATAAAATTTCAGTGTAAAAAATGTAATCCAGACTCATTTTGCAAACACGAAATTCGAAAATCATGGTGTGTAGAATGTAATGGAAAATATACGTGTCATCACAAAAAGATTAAATATTATTGTAAAATTTGTAAAAAATCCAAAAATAAATAATTTTTTATTTATTTTTTTAAATTCAAAATTATAAATATATAGAAATATTATATTATATTAGCTGTAATATAATAAATATATATCAAAATGTCTATACCTCCAATACAAAATAAAAATAATAATATTCTTGAAAAAACGAAATACCGTTTAGATTCAACATATATTATAAAAAAATTATTGGGTTCTGGTAGTTATGGGTCTGTATATAGTGCGATATCATTAGAGAATAATAATAGTTATGCTATAAAAAAAATAATTATGCGATATTTTAAGCATTGTGATGAATACCGGAGACAAATTCATGAATTAAATATTTTATTTTTTAACCGCAATCCATTCCTATTACATGGAATCGATTTAGAATATAAAAAGGAAGATTCGTCATTAAATATTATTACTGAATTATTTGTTGGTGGAAATTTAGATAATTTTATTAGAAAGCATCGAATAAATGGAAAAAAAATACCTGAATTTTTTATTTGGAAAATATTTTTACATTGTTGTTTAGGACTAAAATATTTACATTTGAATAATATAATTCACAGAGATATCAAGCCACAAAATATTTTATTAGACAATTCGGATATACCAAATCGGGCTGTAATATGTGATTTTGGCGCAAGTATTTGTCTGAATCAGCAAGATGAATTTTGTTCAACAAAAATAGGAACTCCTTATTTTATGTCGCCAGAAGCAAATAATCAACCGAAATATAATAAAAAAACAGATATTTGGGCGCTCGGATGTATTCTTTATGAAATGATTGTTTTAGAAAAACCATTTACTGCTCCGAATATATCGGTTCTAAATTATAAAATAAATATAGGATATTATAAACCGATAAATTCTGTTGATAGTCCAAATTATGAAATTTGGAATGAAATTATTATGCGTATGTTAGAAAAAAATCCAAATGAAAGAGCTACTATTACCTCAATAATTGAAATGCCGATTATAAGGAAAAAAATTATAGAGCATCGTATTGCATATGAAAATCATCAACAATTAGATATACCTCCATCTTTAATGAACCGTATTATTCCAAATAATGCGAGTTTTCATAAATATACATTAGATTTATATGATGAACTCAATCTTCAAAAAAATAAAACATTAAATGATATTCGTATCGAATATGTTCCATCTCCAATAAAAATGAATGATGGAAGACCACATAGTCAGATTCATCTATTACCAAAAATAGTTCAAAAAATAGAATTAGTAAATTTAGAAAATATAAAAAAACCATTTCCATTGCGATTACGTAGTATAGTTTCTGCTTTTTCATCTGTTGAGAAAAATTGACATTTTATAATATAAATTTTGATGAAATAACAAAAATGGACACCGAAATTATATCACTCGCATTACAATCTATAAACGATAGATTGTCGCAGGACCCCAAAAATAAGGAGCTCATTTTAGATAAACTCCGGTTTTTGCGTCAATTTCCCGAACTAACTATGCCCCATTTGAATGAATTCAAAAGTCTTGATTTCAGGAATTTTAATGAAAAATATTCTTGTGATTTTTTCCATGCTTGGTGTTGTATTGACATTTGGTCGATACATCTTAGAGAATATAACAATTTTCACGTTTCTCTAATTGAAAACCGCATAGTTGAAATACATAATATTTCAGCAAAATATTCCGAAATAAATCCAAACAATTTTTACTATATTGGCGTCGTTTTCGGACCACAAGTAAGTTATGTAAAATATGATTGGATTACGAATGAGAGAAAAGACAGTTTTATTCGAGAGATTCAAACAAAGTATTCAGACTGGTTTCATTTTCCAGATGCGGAAGGCCAATTTATTACGAAATCACTGGTCGGAATAGAAGATGCGTGTCCAATTTGTGGAGTGGATGAAGATTTGGACAAGTGTGTTATGGTTCGAGATGGATGTGGCCACGCATTTCATCGTAGATGCATTGAAAGCTGGTTCTCTCATCGCGGAATGAGAATCTGTCCAACCTGTCGAGCGAATTACGACAAAAATTGATTGTAAATATTCAATTATTTTTTACACTTATAAATCAAAATGAGCAGATATAATGGTGTTTATGTACATTCAGATGATGACCCACAAGGGCATGCGAATTATGTTCTTAGTTTGATGAGAGCACCCGTGTATCAGAATCCTCCTGATTCATCTAAATCAAGTTCTGATTCAGATTCTGATTCAGATTCTGATTATTGTTCAGGTTCAGGTTCAGATTCTGGTTCAGATTCTGGTTCAGGTTCAGGTTCTGAATCATCAGAATCTAGAATGAGAGATTTGGATCTTGTTATACCAAAACAGAATGAGAAGTCTGAACCTGAACCAGAATCTGAACCTGAATCTGATCCTGATTTATCTAAATCAGAATCTACGAGAAGAAGTCAGTTGAATACGGCTCTAGAAAAGATAAATAGGAAATATGGACAAACTGTATTTTCCAGATAATATTCATGATTAAATCATGATAATGATTTTATAATTTACGCCTTCTTTTTCATATTCAAATCGAACGGGTTTTCTAAGCATATGTCGCTATATGGACACAACTTACAGTCGAATATTTGGCGCGAAATACAACTCCCTCTGCGATTCACGTCTATACAATACTGACAGTGCTTACTACAACCATCGCAGTTTTCCTTTGTTTCGCGACCGGCTATTTCATTCATCCCACACGGCGCGTGAAGTTCCCCATATCCATCATAGAAAGAATAGCAACGGCTCCGTTCTTTATTCATACACGCGGGTGTGGTCCCACTGTATAGTCGCCCATTAAAATCGCGACATCCCTCAAAGCATTCGCGCGAGGATGGTGCTAAAATAACCGCGAAAAATATAATGAGAATAATAATTATAAGTATCA